>WYEB01000017.1_pt1 | contig 85542 bp, 81 predicted proteins | sample 6343061 | NCBI WGS metagenome assembly WYEB01 (sample SAMN13812332, study PRJNA600296) | hot springs metagenome | biome: ENVO:00000051; feature: ENVO:00002007; isolation source: sediment sample from Evening Primrose shelf | place: USA: Yellowstone National Park, Evening Primrose Hot Spring ... | reverse complement strand
ATAGCCTGGAGCTCACGGTTAAAGTACCAGAGGGCATGAGCGAGGAGGATCTAGCTAGACCTGTGGTCATAGTTAAGGACTTCATAAATGATGTTGTTGAGTACGAGGTCTACGTGTTTGGCGAGGAGATATTCGTAACACCAATAGGTAAATCACGTAGGTTAGAGCATGCAGTTAGTGATAAGAGACTTGTGAGTAGGATCGTTAGGGTTTTAAGGAAGTACGTGCCTCCCGAGGAGATATCAATAATCAGAGGCGATGATGGGTCAATAGTCATACAAGTACCAGATGCGTACATAGGGGCTGTTATCTCAAAGGGATTGCCCAAGCTTGAGAACATCAGGAGGAAGTTTAATGTCCAGCTTAAGGTAAAACCAAAAGAATAATGGCGGTTTATGATCAATTATTATTCCCAGATAATTATCGAGGGCGACTATTGCAACGAAACGCAACATATATAAGTACTTTTACCACTATTGACAGGTAATATGAATTCAATAAGGAAAGTGAACAATGCTGACCAGGATTACACCAATTATAATAACTATTACGGTAATTATGCATCAACCAATTACTACAATTATGACACAACCTATTACCAATACCCATACAACACGCAAACCATGCAGTATCCACAGGATCAATACCCGTATTATTACTATTACGAGGATAAGGCACTAACGGGCATTAATTACCTCGATAATTACATACTCGGTGGTGGATTTAAGAGAGGCGAGGTTTACTTAATAGCCGGTGAGGCAGGTACTGGCAAGACCATATTTAGCCTAACCTTTCTAAGAACTGGTGTTGATCTTGGTGAGGTGGGTATGTACGTTACGGTAGACGAACCCTCTGAAGACGTTAAGAGAGGTGTTCGTGATGCGCTTGGGTGGGATTTAGATGCCTACGAGAAGGGTGGTAAATTAATAATGGCTGATTTCAGGACATACTTTAGAATTTATGCACGGGATGAGAAGATAACGCTAGATCCCAGGGATTTAGCTAAGATGATTATTGAGCAAGTCAAGAAGTATGATGTTAGGAGGTTGGTGATTGACCCAATAGCTCCATTAATAATAATGAGCCACCAGGACGTTATTTGGATAAGGGAGTATTTAAGGGAACTCGTTTTCCAACTTAAGCGCCTTAAGGACGTAACTACAATAATGACGTCGGAGATACCGACGGGTGAGGAGAATAAATTGAGTAGGTTCGGTGTTGAGGAGTATTTGGCGAGCGGTGTGATAATGCTATCTCTCAGGGAAATAGCCATGGCGAATAGCGACTTTGGGTGTTTAGCTAGGGTCATGTTCATTAGGAAGATGAGGTGGATGCCGATTAGGCCGATAAAGCTGATATACGAGATAGGACCCAGTGGAATTTACATAATAGGGCCTTTGAATGATGAAAACACGCTGAATTACTATAGGAATTATTACTGTGGCCAGCAGTACGGGCAGGGCTATTACTACTACCCACAATACTACCCACAGCAATACTACACGTCGCAGTATTACGAAACCCAGCAATACCCACAGTAATCTAAATTTATTTATAAGTGTAGGTTTGTACTAACCACTGTGAAACCACTCATTGATGCGTTTACCAATTTGATTGCCAGGATTAGGGGATTGAACTATATAGATGAGGCAACGCTAAAGGAGGTATTGAGGGAGATCCAGAGAATTTTGTTAAGAGCCGACGTGAGCGCTGATGTTGTGTCGTCAATAACGAAGACCATTGAGGAAAGATTTAGGCAGGAGAGACCTCCCGAGGGGGTAACATCCAAGGAATTCCTGGTATACCTACTATATCAGGAGCTTGTTAAGGCGTTGGGCGGTGAGGGTGCACCTAGTGTTGATATTACCAAGAGGCCGTATAAATTAATGCTCATTGGTGTTGAGGGCAGCGGCAAAACCACTACGGCAGCCAAGTTAGCTAGGTTCTACATAAGGCGAAACCTGAGGGTCGGGCTTATTGAGACTGATGTGTACAGGCCTGGTGCGTATTACCAGCTTAAGCAATTGGCTGAGAAGGTCAACGCCCTATTCTATGGGGAGGAAAATTCGAGGGATCCATTAAGTATCCTAAGGCATGGGCTAGAGTATATGCAGAGGAATAAGGTTGACCTGGTGATTATTGACACAGCAGGTAGGCATAGAAATGAGGAGGAATTGCTGAAGGAGGCAAGGGCTATCTACGATGAGGCGAAACCGGATGAAGTCATGCTCGTGATAGACGCAACGATTGGCAGACAGGCGGCAGCCCAGACTGAGGCATTCATGAGGTATGTCCCAATAAATAGTGTATTCCTGACAAAGATGGATAGCACGGCTAAGGCAGGTGGTGCGTTAACCTCGGTAATAAAGAGTGGCGCCAGGATTAAGTTCATCGGTGTGGGTGAGGATGTGGATGAGATTGAGGTATTTGATGCCAATAAGTTCGTTTCAAGACTGCTGGGTATGGGTGATCTTGAGGCGTTGATTGAGAAGATAAGGGCTGTTGAGGAGGAGAGGGAGATTATGGAGGAGATAGAGGAGGGTAAATTAAACCTATTAACCATAAAGAAGCAGTTGGACTCTATGATGAAGCTTGGGCCCCTAAGCAAGATAATGGAATTATTACCCACAAGCATGCTCCCAATACAGTATAGGGCGATCATGACGGATGAGGAGAGGATGAGCAACGCGCAGGAGATGCTTAGGCGGTGGAGACACATACTGGATTCAATGACGAAGGAGGAGTTACTTAACCCAGAGATAATTAATGCGTCGAGGATAAGGAGGATAGCCAAGGGCGCCGGTGTGACGCCTAAGGACGTTAAGGAACTACTTAATTATTACCAATTAATGAAGAGAATGATTAATCAAATAAAGAAGTCGAGGAGGAGACTTGGTAGATTAATTGGCGAGTAATATCATAATTGAATCAGTGGTATGTATAACTCCCTCCCTGTCAATCCACCATGCTGACCCTTCAACGTAAGCACCTCCTCATTGCCAGGTTTGTATAGGTATATGAGCGATGAGCCACTACTTGGTATGAAGACGGCATCACTAATCCTATCAACAACGCCCCTATCAACCTCACCAAACAAACCCATGCTTATGGCTTCATCCCTACTCATAATCACACCATCAACACCATTCCGCCTAAGCAGCTCCATCAAATCGTTGATGCCGACACCATCATTAAGCTTGAAATAAATGGCCCTTGCATCGCCGTACGGTGGTATATTGAGCATACCCATTAAGCCTTGGATATCATTGGCCTTCACATTCCTTAAAACCTCATCATGACCATGGTCCGCGGTGATCAAGACACTAAACTTACCAAGGTAATTCCTAGACAACCTAATCACCGAATCTATAGTCTCCCTCAGAACAACCTTACTCTCCTCAGAGTTAGGTCCGTACTTATGTGCGGCTGAGTCTACTGTGGTTATGTATATATGCACGAAAGCCATATCTTGTTCATTAAGGAACTTTGCCGCATTGATTATCGCGTCATAATGCGTTGCGTATTCCACAACCTCGGCGCCTGCATACGTTATTCTCGATAAACCTCCAGACAGACCTTTCGGTACATAAACCCTATTCCTAATCCCTAATGACCCCAATTCCTCAAATATCGTTGACTTTACAGGGAATAACTGCTTCAAGTCGAAGCCGGACTTATGAAGGCCATCCCTCTCACCAACTATTGGTCCCATGTTTAATGTGTTCACAATAGTACCAATCTCCTTAATGTATAGATTCGGTCCAAGAACACCGTGCTGCCCTGGACTTAATCCTGTGAATAGGGTCGTCAATACCGTAGCCGTCGTGGTAGGGAATACCGATGATAACCTATACAACCTACTAACCTGCAATGAATTATTAAAAACATCAATGAGATCTTGATAGCTAACCCCATCAATTAATATCAAAACCACATGCCTACCTAGGTCCAAATCAAGCCTTAACTTAGGACCCCTTGGAGCAATGCCGAAGTGGGATAGTAGGGTGTTAGCTAGGTTGTAGATCCCAAAGCCTGTGTAGTCAGGTACTAAGGATTTACTCATAACAATCTGTGTGAATAGGCCAGGAAATTAAATATTAAATTTAAGGTAGGTAAGATTCGGCATGCTGTGTTGGGATCTGCTCCATGGCTATTTGGCCCACATTCTTTCAATACTCTATTGAAGTTATCAACATATTAACCTCCGTTCTAATCATCTAAGCTCCATGCCTCAATATTCGTTAAAACATGATAAAATTAACGATAAGCCTCGCCCTAAAGGACAAGGGCGAGGTCAGCATGCCGAATCCTGTTTAAATCTCAACCCTGACTCTATATCTAGTTCTGCCCCTAACAATGGTTAGGTTGAATAGCCTATTGCCTTCCATGAATTTCTTGGCTAAGTGAACCTTCAGTTGTACTATGCTTGTTAACTCCTCATCATCGATCGCTGTTATCACATCACCCTGCCTGATACCTGCATCATCAGCGGGGGAGCCAGGTATAACGCCGGCTACGAGTATTCCCCTATCCACAGGCAACCTGAAGTACTTAGCCATGGGTTTGTTAAGGTCAACGCCGTAGATACCAAGGCGTGGTCTAATCACTCTACCAAACCTGAGTATCTCCTCAACGGAGAGCTTGACTAGGTTTATGGGTATGGCGAAGCCAATGCCCTGGGCGCCGGCTATTATTGCCGTATTAACGCCAATAACCTCACCATCCAAGTTGAGTAATGGGCCACCCGAGTTTCCTGGATTTATTGCGGCATCTGTCTGTATTAAGCCCTCAAGGATACCAACGGGCGTCCTTATGCTCCTACCTATTGCCGAAATAACGCCTAAGGTCACCGTAGGCTCGCCCAGAAGACCGAGTGGATATCCTACGGCAAGCACCATCTGACCAACCCTTAATTTATCGGAATCACCAAGCCTTACAGGTTTCACAGAACCAATACCCCTGGTTCTAATTAATGCTGTATCAAACTCTGGATCTGTACCCAATAGTTCCGCCTCGTATTCTTCACCATCTGGCGTCACCACACTGAGTTCGGTTGCGCCCTGGACAACGTGGTTTGCAGTGATTATGTGCTTATCATCTATGAAGAAGCCCGTGCCCAACCCCTTCATTGGTGTTGCATTTAACCACTCATCAACCATCAACCTAGTCGTTATTATACTAACCACGGAAGACCTAATGCCCTCAACAATATCTATAATCCTAGACTCAATATCCCTACTCACACGGAAGTAAGTATTTCGCCCTAATTAAGTATTATGCTATGATGCCAATTCATCACCAACAAAGAGAGCCAGGTTCTTTCTAACTAGGCATGTAAATAAGCGATGCGCTACTGAAGGTAAAGCCTTACGCAAACAAAAATAATAATAACCCAACAAGAATAGCACCTATACCTAAAATGCGTAGGGTTTGTGCATTATGCGGTAGGGAAACTGACATATTGATCGAGGGATTGTGCCCAGATTGCTACAGGAAGACGCACCCATTGGTTAGGGTTAAGAGGGACTTTGTCGGGATAGTTAGGTGCCCGAGTTGTGGGGCAGTGCTATATAGAGGTAGGTGGGTTAAGGATAATAAGGTGATTGAGAAGCTAATACTTGAATTGCTCGATTATTTAGGCAAGGTTTCGAGTACGAGCATTGAAAGTCTTGAGTTAAGGTATGGTCTAACCACGGCCATTGTCAGGGTTAGGGGTACCGTTCACGACCTAATTAAAGAGTATGAGGAGGAAGCCCCTGTTAAGGTTAGGTATAGTGAGGAGTTATGCCCAAGGTGTAGAGATATGGTTAATGAGAAGGAGAGAGCCATTGTGCAGGTTAGGAGCATCGTGCCGATAAACGATCATTTGAGGAGGCTTGTGATTGACATAACCAGGAAGGAGGCTATGAGGGGTGAAGAGAGGAGTGGTTTTTTGAGGATTGATGATGTACAAGGCGGTCTTGACATCAGGTTATCGGATCAAGGCCTGGCTAGAGCTATAGCGTATAGGATACATAAAACACTACCCAGCAGAGTTTTGGAGAGCCAGAGTGTGGTTAAGGGTCGTGGTGATAAGGTAATCACTAAGCTAACCATAAGTGTTGTTGTTGTACCCGTGGGGCGGGGTTCCGTGATAATGTACTTAAACAAGCCATATTATGTACTTGGTTATTCCCAAGGTACCTTTAGGGTACTTGATTTATCAAGTAACGAGACGGTTAATGTGAGGGTTGGGGATTTGATAAGGCATGGAATTAGCATCCCGAAGTATGAAGCAACCTGTATCGAGAAAGGCAACACTAGAGCACTTGAGGTGATCATTGGTAGTGAAAGGTACATGATTAATAATGCATGTTAAACGGTAAAGGTTGGGTTTATAAGTACATGCGACTAATTGCCTTAGATGCCTAGGGAGAATCAACAGGGCAGTAAGGTGAGATTGCCTGGGGAAGGTGAGATGCTTGCGAAAATTGTGGAGCTTGTTGGTGATGATAGGGCCAAGGCTATTTGCCAGGATGGTAAGATTAGGCTAGTTAGGATACCAGGTAAGTATAGGAAGAAGATGTGGTTGAGGATTGGTGATTACGTACTGGTTGCACCTTGGGATTTCGAACCAAATAGGGCTGACTTAATATATAAGTATGAGAAGGGCGAAGTCAACGAATTAAGGCAGAGTGGTTATGCGGATATACTAAATCAATTAGACGAATTAGCAGGATAATAACCCACGAATTAATTAGGTATTTTCTATTTCATTACTATCAATGAAGTAAAACAGGTATGAATAAATGCGAAAACTAACAATGCAATATAACGTAATAAATTACGCAGTGATCATACCAGGCAAAGACCTAAGTCCCCGTTGATACGAAGATAATGATTTAGTTTTATAAGGAGATTACTTAAGCCCAAGTCTCTTAATGAGCTCCCTGGCTATCTCCTCGGGACTTCCCTCAATGAATTGACGCAAGCGCTCACGCGGTCTCAACTCCCTAAGCTCTGTGACGGCGGTCAATGAACCCTTAAAACCAACCTCATCCTCAGTGAGCCCAAGGTCCTTTATACCCCATATTGTGAGCTTAAACTCACTCTGTGCCCACTGAAGCCTCTCAAAATCTGGAAATCTAGGCGTGTTGACGCCTAACTCCACAGAGAGTACCGCGGGTAATTTAACCTTCACAACCTCATAACCTCCCTTAATGGTCCTTCTAACGATTATGGAATCCTCAGTGACATCCACAACCTGTGATACGTAGGTAACCGCGGATATCCCAAGCCACTCAGCAATGCCTGGTGGTACCTGCCCTGTTGATCCATCCTCACTCTCCTCACCAGTTATAACGAGTGAATAATCACCTATCTTCTTGATCGCCGCCGCAAGTACCTTAGACGTTACAAAGGCATCGGAGCCTCCCAACGCCCTATCGCTCACTAACACGGCATCATCAGCGCCCATCGCAATACCCATTTTAATGAACTGATCCCAGAATGGTGGCCCCATTGAGAGTATTATGACCTTACCACCATACTTCTCCTTCAACTGTAATGCTAATTCCAGGGCGTTTTTGTCCGCGGGATTTATCTCATTGGTCGCCTTAGACCTATCCACCGTCTTCGTTATTGGGTCAAACCTGATCTCCTCGGGCTTTGGTGTTACCTTCATTGTTACTATTATGTTTTTCAGCGCAACCATTACTTACCACCCCCTAACTCCTTTATTAATGCCTTTAATATATCGAATAAATCAGCCACAACACAATAATCACAGTTCTCAAATATTGGAGCCTCCCTATCGGTGTTTACGGCAACTATTGTTCCGCAATCCCTAATGCCATAAACAAAATGGGGGGCACCACTGGCACCAAATACAAATGCAACCTTTGCCCTAAGTGAAACTCCTGTGGTTCCTATCTGGTAATCCCTAGGTACTATGCCCATGTCAGCAAGGGGTCTAGTCACGCCAACAGCTGCGCCTATTAAATTAGCGAATTCCTTAATTAGCTCTAAATCACCGCCTGTTCCAAGTCCAGCCACAACAACCCTTTCAGCCCTGGAGAGGTCAGGCATTGGCGAAACACTCTTCTCGACAAGCTCTATCCTACGCCTTCCAACAAGATCCGCTGGAATAGTTTCCTTAATAACAGTGGCCTCCTTATCGCTTACCCTTGCCTCATAGGTACCTGGACTAACTGTAGCCATCTCAGGTTTACCCCCTGTGCAGACCACGGTAGCCACTATATTCCCGCCAAAACCTGGCACAGCAGTTACAAGTTTTCTATCCTTTTCATCAATGTCCACCATAATAACATGGGCGCTTAAGCATGCCCTAAACCTAACCGCCAACCTACCAGCCAGGTCCCTAGAGTTTCTGGTGGCGGGCAGTAGTAAATACCGTGGCCTGTACTTATTAATAATGTAAGACACGACCTCGGTATAGGCATCACTATTATAATGCCTCAGGTCTGGGTGATCTACCACAATCAATTTATCAGCACCGTACCTAGACGCCTCCTTAACCAGGTTATCCGTTTCATGACCCAACAGTATGCCGAGAACCTCCTCATTAAACTTCCTACCCAACTCACCAGCCCTGGTAAGCACCTCAAGTGATGCTCTCTCCAGTTCTCCATTGTCCTGCTCAATGAATACCGAGATGCCCCTCCACTCACTCATACTAATCACCCAAGACACTGTCTAGGAATTCCACAAGATCCATAACCTTCAGGTTCGTCCTCATGACCTTATTCGCATCCTCAAGCATCCTGAAGCAGTATGTGCATGCCGTCAGCACAACAGATGCGCCCGTGTTAACAGCCTCTCTTAACCTACGTTTAGATAGTTCCGTGGAGACCCTAGTCTCAAGCGCTATACCACCTCCACCAGCACCACAACAGAGTGATTTCTCTCTAGAATGCTCCATCTCCACAAGCCTCACGCCTGGTATTGACGTTATCACCCTCCTCGGCTCTTCGATGACCTTCTGGTGCTTAGATAAGTAGCATGGGTCGTGGTATGTCACCGTGATGTCAGCCTTCTTATCGACCTTCAACTTGCCTGTGCGGATGAGCTCATCGAGAAGTTCTACGTAATGTACAATCTTCACACCCTTAAGGTACTTCTTAAGTGAGTATTCACAGTGCGGTGATAGCGTAACTATTACTGGAGCCTTAACATTATTCATTATTGCATCCCTGAGCTTCGTTGTGTACTCCTCATAGAATGCCTTATTGCCTGTATGCTCAATGATATCGCCACAGCATGACAAACCCATGTACATACCAACCTTAAGACCTGCCTTCGTTAAAACCCTAATCAACGCCTTGATATGTCTCTGGAGCCTTGGGTCACCCACGGAGAGGCAGCATGGGTATATTACAACATCGGGGTTCTCATTATTTATCAAACCACTGAATTGGGCAGCGAATCTCCTCTTATCAGTAACCGTGTAACCCCACGGATTCTGATTTTCATAAATCTTCCAAAGTATTTCATTAATTTTCGTTGGGAATACCTTAGACTTCATAGCCATGGTCCTAATTACCTCCACCAGGTTCACAATCTCAACATTGTTAGGACATAGTGCCTGGCAGGTACCACAGGTAACGCAATCCCAAATGACCTTGAAGTCCCTATTATCAACCACGCCCAACTGGGCCTTCTTAACGAGTAATCTAATATTGTAGGACTCATCAGTTATGGGGCAGTATGTACTGCAGGTCCCGCATTGATAGCATAGGCTTAGTGTTGGTACAACTTTCAGAAGCTCCTCCCTAAGACTAAAATTAACGGTTACTGGCATCACTCATCACCTTAGTTGTTTTATTTTTTGTTTTGTTTGTTCTATTTCCTCCTTCGTTACCGTTTTTACCACCCTCTCTGCCTCCCTCATTGCTTCGACTAGGTCTGTTACGTCTGGTGCTCCGAAGAGCCTCATTTGGAATCTCTCCTCCCTCACGCCTATGTTCTTCAACCTCTTCTTCCAATTCTCGAACCTCCTAACCGTGTTGTAGTTCGCGGTTATGTAGTGGCAGTCACCAAGCCTACAACCGGTAACAAAAACACCAGCAGCACCCAACTCAAAGGCCCTCTTAACATGCTTCCAGGACAACCTAGAACTACACTGAAGCCTAATGATGCGTGCGTAAGGCGGGTACTGCAACTTAAAGATGCCAGCATTATCAGCAGCCCAGTAGGAGCAGTAGGCACAAGTGAACATAACAACCTTCCCCTCAGCCCCCTCAGCCAAAGCAGCCTCAACCTGAGCCAAAATAGCGTCGTCACTTAAGGCATCCAGTGTTATGGCATCTTGAGGACACTCAGCAACACAAGCACCACATCCTTGGCAGGCGGCTGGTATGTGCTCTATCCATTTACCAGGAACACCCCTAATTGCATTGTATGGACAAGCCTTTATGCACAAACCACACTTCGTGCACTTAGACCAATCAAACTTCGGTATGAATGGCTCCTTTGTAACATATCCCTGAGCAAGCATCATAAGTGCCCTAGCTGCTGCTGCGTACCCTTCGGCAATGGCTTCACCAACATTCTTGGGACCTCTAGCAGCACCGGCAATGAATATGCCAGGGGTCATTGTATCGACTGGGCCGAGCTTCGGATGCGACTCCATAAGGAACCCCTCTTGATCTTTAGACAGTCTGAGTATCTTAGCTACCTCATCGGTATCCTCACTGGGTGTTAAGCCTATGTTAAGTACGATATTGTCAAAGGGAATCTCAACATCATCACCCAACTCGACATCCTTAACTATCAACTTACCCGAGTCCATCTTTATAGCCTCCGTCAATTCAGCCTTCCTGGGTATCCTTATGAAGAGAACACCGGCGTCCCTAGCCTTCTTGTATAAGTCCTCAACTTCAGGATCAACACCCATTATATCCCTATATATCAAAACCACATTCTTGCCCTGCTCCCTTAACTCCAATGCCTTACTGAGACCGACAGCGCAGCAGTACTTCGAGCATCCCCTACCGCCCGTCCTAGAGCCTACACAGTTAATTATGGCTACGTTCTTACCATCGACTGCCTTGCCATTCTCAAGATCAAGTGTTGTCAAGACCCTTGGGTCCTTGCCATAATTGAACTCCGTCGGTATGTAAGGCTTAGCTCCTGTAGCGACTATTATCGCTCCAACATCAAGTTCCGTTCCATTACTAAGCACCACATGGAAGTTCCCAGTGAAACCACTAACATCCTTTATTGTTGTACCAAGCATGAACTTAACACCGACTTCCCTAGCCTCCTCAACCATTCTATCGAGCAACTTTCTAGCCTCAATACCCTCAGGCTCAAGCCTATTTAGACGCCTAAGCATGCCACCACACTCATCAGCCTTCTCAACAAGTATCGTCTCTATACCAGCGCCAGCAAGCCCCGTAGCTGCAGCGAGGCCTGCTGGACCACAGCCAACCACCAAAGCCCTCTTGATGACTGGGAGCTTTATCGTACTTAATGGCACCATGTGGTGTACCTTGGCCACTGCCATCCTTATCATGTCCTTTGCCTTCTCCGTGGCGACCTTCCTATCTGAGTGAACCCAGGTGTCCAGGTTCCTAATGTTAGTCATTTCAACGAGGTATGGGTTAAGCCCAGCCCTCTTTGCTGAATCCTGGAAGAATCTTAGATGAGTGACTGGCGAGCACGATGCCACAACGACCCTGTTTAGCTTCTTTTCCTTAATGACTTGCGTTATCCTATCCAGTGATGATTTAGCACAGGCGAATTGTAGATCCTCGGCATGCACAACATCTGGCATTTGCTTAGCAGCCTCGACAAGCGCTGGTACGTCAGCCACACCAGCTATGTTTGTACCACAATGGCATACAAATACGCCAACCCTTATTGGGTATGGTTCTATTGTTTCCTCGTACTTCTCCTCCTCAATAACACCGGGCGCTGCGTACCTAATAGATTGAATGGCGGCGGCAAGACCCGTAACCACGGACTCGGATATATCCCTAGGACCACTTGCTGAACCTGCCACGAATATACCAGGTCTCGCAGTTAACGTCGGGTTCGTAGGATCGGTCTTTACGAAACCAACCCTATTTAAAGAAATACCCAGTACTTTACTGAGCTTGTTCATATCACCTACCGGCTTCACTGACGGTGCTAGCACTACCATGTCGTACTCGTTAGTCACAACCTTCTTATTCCTGGTATCCTCAAATCTGACCACTATCTTCCCATTCCTTTCACCGAGGATCTCCGGTCTACCCCAAACAATGTTTATACCCTCCTTGAGTGCCCTATCGTAGAAATTCTCGAAGCCCTTACCATATGTTCTAACGTCGTTCATGTACATTATTGTTACGTTCTTAATCCCATGTAAGACCTTAGCGTATATGCCCTGCTTAAGCAGGTAGGTGCAGCAGAATCCAGAGCAATAATCATTATACTTATTATTCCTAGAGCCAATGCAGGATACCAATAATATATTCCCAGGCTCCTCACCTGTGCTTGGCTTAACAACCGTACCACCAGATGGGCCTGATGCGTTCACGAGCCTCTCAAACTCAAGTGATGTGACAATATCCATGTACTTACCATAACCGTACTCACCCAATATATCCCCCTTCTCAAGCTCAAAACCTGTTGATACTATCACAGCGGCAACATCACGCTCTATAACCTTAGGCATCATGTTGTATATAATGGCATTTCTATCACACGCCTTAAGACAGCGATCGCACGGGAAGTAGTTAGGTGGTTTATTAAGGCAGTGGTCTATGTCAATCACGTAAATACCAGGCTCAGCCTGTGGGAATGGTAGATAAATCGCCTTTCTAGCACCAATGCCCGCCTCAAACTCGCTGGGAACAACCACAGGGCACACATCCTCGCATTGACCACACTTTGTGCAATCATCAGTCACGTACCTAGGCTTAACCAATATTCTAGCCCTATAATCGCCTGGTGATCCCGTTAGATCCATGAGTTCAGCGGGTGCCAGAAGCTCGATGTTTGGATGCCTAGCCACATCACTTATTAACGGTCCCTCGATGCATATGCTGCAGTCTAGTGTTGGGAATGTCTTGTCTAGCATCGCCATCTTGCCGCCAATCGCTGGCGACTTCTCAACAAGGGTCACCTTATAACCCATGTTTGCTAGGGCCAGGGCAGCCTCAATACCAGCAATACCACCACCAAGAACCAGGATCCTATTTGTCGGCATGCATTCACCCCATACCTTTCAGGTACTTCCTACCATAGTCGAGTCCCGCCTGGAATGCTTTGATGTTCATTTCTTGAACTGTTGTATCTAATTTACCGGCCCTCCTAGTCATGCCCCTTATTGCGTTTATTATAGATTCCTCCTTTATCAAAGGCTCAAGAACAGACGTTATTACACCAACTAGAACCACGTTCATCATCAACCTTCTACCGGTAACGTTTTCGGCAATCTCGGTGGCAGGTACAGGTATTACTACGTAATCATTAGCATTAGGTATCACTGGCTTGTATATCGTACTCTCGTAAACGAAGATACCACCCTTACGAAGGCTCTTGAACTCTAAATTAAAGGCTTGTTGCGTCGTTGCTAAAAATACGTCGGCCTCGTCGATTAATGGATAATCAACCATCTCCTTAGCAATAATAACATCAGCCCTAGACCAACCACCCCTCTGCTCTGGGCTATATGTAATCGTTAGAATCGAATCAAGACCTTGCATGGCGGCCGCCATGCCAAGAAGTCTACCGGCAAAAACGATGCCGTGACCGCCGAGACCCATCAATCTAATCCGTACCTGATCTAGCGACTGTTGCATATTATTCTATTGATAAATAATTAAGGACTCTTATAAATTTTATTCTAATTTGACAAAAATTATTTTAAATTATACGAATAATTAAGAAAAATATTCAAATCTTACGATAATTATCCATACGATACTGGTCTCTCCCTTTTAACAAAATTTCCTAGGACTATCTTCTTCATGCTAAAATCAATGTCTATATCAGCAAGATTGGCGTTATGATCGATAGTCGACCTCTCCTTAATTACCTTCATTAAATCAACAGCATCACCCATTGCATTTCTGTCGGTATATATTATGCACGGTGATAGTACCTCAATTACCGCAAACCCCTTAACCCTAAACATCTCAAGTAATGATTGATAAAGCTCGTTTTGGTGAAGAACACTCCACCTGGCCACGTACGAGGCACCAGCCGCATACGCCAGGAGTGGTACGTTGAATGGATTTTCAAAATGCCCATAGGGTGATGTTGTCGTCTTCGCACCCTTTGGTGTTGTTGGGCTGTACTGCCCACCGGTCATTCCGTATATGAAGTTGTTGACTATTATTACGTTGATGTCATCATTCCTCCTGGCTGCGTGTATGAAGTGATTACCGCCAATTGCTAGTATGTCACCATCACCACCAACGACCGTAACCTCCAACTCCGGATTGGCCATTTTAAGCCCCACCGCGAATGGTATTGCCCTGCCGTGAGTTACGTGGTAAGCATCAAGTCTTAGGTATCCTCCCATCCTACCCGTGCATCCTATGCCTGTTACGATCACGTGCTTCTCGATGGGTATTCCGGAATTCTTAATGGCTCTAGCCAATAACTTCAGGAGTATGCCTAACCCACACCCAGGACACCAAATGTGGGGTAGCCTATCAATCCTTATTAGGTCCTTAATATCATCATAAGCCCTGGGAAGCTCAACCTTAATTCCCGTGGTTGCTACCTCCACCTCCGTGCTCATCCTTCGATCACCTTCTTCACATTACTTATTACATAATCCGGGTCAGGAATATAACCGGGAGCATATGGAATATGCTCCACGGGGATGCCCCTTGAAAACTCCCTAACTACGTGATACATCTTGCCCATATTAACCTCAACAGTTATGAACTTCTGAACACCTCTAGACGCCAAGTTTTCCACAACCCAGCCAGGGAATGGCCACGCAGTCTTTGGCCTAAGTAGTCCAACCCTATATCCCTGGGTCCTCAAAACCTTAATTGCCCTCCTGACAGAACCTGATGTTGATCCATACGACACAATCACGTATTCGGCATCATCAAGCAAGTACTCCTCCCACTCAGCGATCTCCTTCTCATTCTCCCTAATCTTCCTGACGAGCCTCATGACGAGCTTAAATGAGGCATCTTTATCAGTCGTTGGATAACCCTTATCAGTATGAGTTAAGGATTCATTATTGACCCTATAACCTGTGCCAGCAATCGCCATTGGAGGAACTAGATATTTACTATCATAAGGTAGGTATTGATCTGGTGGTACCGTGGGTTTGGGCCTTTCTACTATCTCAATCTCGTCGAATTCAGGAACTCTAACCTTACCGTACATGTGACCAACTAATTGATCAGACAGTACCACAGCCACAACCCTATATTTTTCAGCGGTGTTGAAGGCCTTTATTGTGAAATCAAACGCCTCCTGGGGATTCGCCGGTAGATAGGCAACTATTTCGTAATCGCCATGAGATCCGTACTTAGCCTGTAAGATATCTCCCTGTCCTAATAACGTTGGAATTCCCGTAGATGGGCCGGCTCTCATTACGTCAACTATAACGGCCGGTATCTCGAGCATCGAGCCCAATCCAATGTTCTCCTGCATTAGGGAGAAGCCTGGACCACTGGTTGCTGTCATGGACTTAACGCCTGCCGCTGACGCACCTAACACGGCGGCTATGCTTGCTATCTCATCCTCCATCTGTATGAATTTACCACCAACCTGAGGTAATCTATATGACATGTACTCAGCAATTTCGTTAGATGGTGTTATTGGGTAGCCAGCGTAGAATCTACAACCTGCTGTTACAGCACCTTCCGCAGTAGCTGTATTGCCATCCAGGAAATGAATCCCAGGCTTTAGAAGCTTATCCAGGTCTTTTTTGTAGAGCTCAGCCACCGTGGGCATGCCTACTCACCCCGTAATACTTATCGTATGTTATGTACTCCTCCGAAATAATCGTGATTGCGAACTCGGGGCATATTTTCTCGCACATCCTGCACGCAACACAATCAAGCTCCTTACCAGGCTTAACCACTGGGTAATGGTATCCCTTGAAGTTCACATCCTTCGACTCCTCGAGGACGTTGTTTGGACAGAACTCAATACAAAATCTGCAGTCCTTACATAGGTCTGGGTTAACGAGAATTTTACCAACTGGTCGCTTCATCTTGTGTAAATTAACGAGCCTACGCATGAACCAGGCCTCGTCTTGCTGAATTAGAGCCATATTGGTTGATTATTTTTCATTAGAAATGTTTTTAAATCTTTTTTCTTCTTCGGTCGTATAATTCCTATTGGCTTTATTTTCTTATATGCATTTTTATTCATTGTTATATAAATATTCATTAGAATATTTACCATGAGTATTAGTAAAATGAGAAGACTTAGGGTTTAAAATGCAAGCTATGTTTATTGAGGATGGTGGGTTTCTCTAGAGATATTGACGAGATACTGAGGAGGAGAGTCGAGAGTAGGCGGTTTAGGATTAAGGATATTGATCAATTAAAGACTGTTGATGATGTCTTCAACCAATACACAATAGATGCATTGAGGGAGCTTATGAATGAGGGTTTCGTTGATGAGGTTTACGGGCCTGTGGCGCAGGGTAAGGAGGCAAAGGTCATATGGGCTAAGTCGAAGGATGGTTGGGATATCGCCCTAAAGATATTCTACACAACCACAGCCCAATTCATAAGGAGTAGGTATAAGTACTTACTTGGTGATCCTAGGTTCGCTGGAGTTAAGATAACAAATACGAGGAAGTTAATCGAGTATTGGTGCAGGAAGGAGTACAGCAACTTAAAGGATGCCTATGATGCAGGCGTTAGGGTTCCTAAGCCCATAACCTTCAACAAGAATATACTCGTTATGGAGTTCATAAGCTACATGGGGTATAGCGGTATACCGGCGCCGTTGATTAAGGATTCACCGCCAGAGGATCCAGAGGAGGCGTATCTAACAATAATTAAATATATAGAGCGGGCATTCATAGTTGGTAAGATAATACATGCAGACCTGAGCGAATTCAACATTGTTAATACCGGCAATGAGTTGGTTATAATCGATTGGGGCAGTGCGGTTAAGTCAAACCATCCAAACGCCATGGAGTTCCTACTTAGGGATATAGGGAATATTAACAGATACTTCAGCAAGGAATTCGGCATTGAGGTACTTGATAGCAAGGCATTACTGAATGCGTTAATGCGCAGGTACCTAAATAGTGGCGGTGCCAACGTTGATAGTGATGGTTGGTTAATCATAAATGGTAAGAGAATCATTGATGAAATTGGCTGAGCATGGTAATATTTAGGCAGTAAATTAATATAACTGCGAATCAGTAATTCATTAGAATGCTGTTATCAACACCGCCCGAACCTAGGGACATTAAAGAGAGGATACTAAAACGAAAAAGTGCGTGTAGCGGTTCCGGTTGTGACGCGTTTGCTGTATGGTTTGGCAATGAGGTGGCAAAGTACCTATGGGACCACTGGGGTAGGGAGTTAAGTAGGTCTGGAATTAATTGGCAAAAGTTCTTGGCAATACTCGGTAATCACACACAGGAGTTAATTGACTGGGCAATAAGAGGGACCCTTAGCTGGGATGAATTACTTAAGATAATACTCGGTGACACGTCAATTGGTGCAACTTCGACGGAGAGGAGGGGTGGCGGTATTCTCAATTACTTGGGTTGATTAATTTGCACCCCCTGTGTGCGCGGTCTTTGCATCATTAATGAACTACTTATTATTTCTATTAATGCGCATATCTCCCTGCAGACGCTGGATGGTTCCATGTTTGAGTATAGGTATTCAATAATCATTATTGGGGTTGCGTGGGTGCTAACCCAAAACTCTGCGAAAAGTCCACCACCTTTATCCACAAGGTGTACCTCCATGTTGTTGTTATCGCCAAACCTAATCATGTACCTGGATCCATCGATAAATGATTGCCTCTCCACAGAGGTTGCATTACAGGTCCTAAGCAATAAATCAGCAACCAAACCAGCAATTCGTGCACCCATTGGTTTAATTACTCAATGATTGGCTTTTAAAGCCATGCGTTTTGCAATCATTACCTAACTATTATGGTGCTATCATCATCCTCATGATGATCACGCATAAACGCCATCATGAAGAACCTATATAGTGACGACAATTTATTATTGAGTAAATCCTCGGTTAACTGCCAGGACATGGTTAGTAAACCAGCATCATAAAGAGCAAGGCCAAAACCGAGGTAGTGATCACCAACGAGTTGATAGTCCGTGAGGACCAACCCCAATCCCGCGTAATGCACCACGGATATGTACGTGAAGTACATAAGAGCCATCATGAAGAATACGATGTATGTGATCATCAAAGCCCTGGCCTTAGACGACATATTCCCAAAACCACCCCTTATTTGCTTAATCATTGTTATTGACGATATGACGAGCATGGAGAGCATGAACATGAATACCGGTGTTACTATCAATACCGTCAGATCAGCAACACCATATAGCCATAACTCAGTTAATACATAATCAACAGATACAGCCATAGCTAGGGCTGAGATCAAGGACATTACGTATACATACTTAACATAATCCTGTATACCACCCGTATTTACCGACATACTACTCAAGCAATACCTCTGTATTATCAATATTTAACCCTAACAATCAGGAAACCCCGAGAGGCAATGAATATTTATTAAGGGGCTTTCCACAATATGATTCGATAAATGGAGAAACAACCATTAGTAGTATATAGGAGAGCCTGCCCAAACTGCGGGGGAGACATAACCTCGGATAGGTTGGGTTCTGGGTTACCATGCCATAAATGCTTACCTGAAACCCCAAGGAAGGTCTCGGGCGTTCTCGAGGTCCTAAACACCCTCGAAAAGCTGGGTACACTTAATAGGCTTAAGGCGTTATCGAATTTACTTAATGAGTATGAGGATTTCGCAAAGATGTTTAAGGACATTGTTGGTACAAACATGTGGGGCGCCCAGAGACTGTGGGCTAGGAGGATTATTAAGGGCAAGAGCTTCGCAATAGTTGCACCGACCGGCAGTGGTAAAACCACATTCGGCATTGTTGCCTCAATATACGTTGCAACGAGGAGAAAAGGGAAAGTTCTAATTGTTGTACCAACATCAACATTAGCATACGATGTTTCCAGGAGATTAACCGAGTACGTGGGCAAAATCCATGTCGGCGTTAGGGTCGTCCACGCATCCTCAATACTGAATAAGCAGGAGTTGGTAGACGCGATGAAGGCTATTGAGGATGGTGATTTCGACGTATTAATAGTAACCAACGCCTTCCTGTCAAGGCACATGGACCTTCTTAGGAGGTACAAGTTCTCGTTGATTTTCGTTGATGATGTTGATAGTGTGTTGAAGGCATCGAGTAAGAACATCGATAGGTTATTAATACTGCTTGGCATTGATGAGGATACAATACGTAAGGCATTGACTGTTGTTGATCTAATGAAAAGATTGAGGAAGGCGATTAGGTTTAGAGCCAGTGAGGAGGAGATCGATAAGCTCAGGGAGGAGATTAAGAAGCTGAGTAATGAATTGAGCAATTACGTGAAAAATAATAATATAGGCATTCTAATAGCCTCGGGCGCATTAACAAGAATGAGGAGAACCGCTAGGTTATTCCTGTTCAGGGAGTTCCTTGGGTTCGAGACCGGCGGTAGGGCAGAGGGGCTTAGGAATGTGGTTGATGTGTATGCAAAGCCTGAGGGATCCCTTATTGACTATGCGGTTCAAATAGTGAAGAAGCTTGGTGGTGGAGGTATCGTATATGTACCACCTGATCTAAAGGATCTTGTTAATGAGTTGAATGATAAATTGACCGAAATCGGTGTAAAATCTGCAACGTACTTAAAACCAAGCAAATCCGTGCTAAACGATTTCGTTGAGGGTAAGCTAGACGTATTGATAGGACTTGCAACTTCAAGATCATCCCTAGTTAGAGGCATTGATTTGCCCCAAAGGATAGCCTACGTGGTCTTCGTTGGTGTACCACGCATGCGGTTTAAAGTTAAGTTAGAGGAGTTCACACCCACTAGGTACTTAGTGTTCCTCTTTAACATCAGAAATATCGTACCGCAATACCTCAGGAATGATATCGATAGGGTAATCGTCAGATTAAGAAACTTAACAGCGCTCAACCAGGAGCAAGTGAACAACATCCTGAGGGCAATCGAGGAGGGAAGGGAGTTGAGTGGTTTTGATAAATATGCCGCTGACGTAATAAAAGACGCTGTTGATCTAGTTAACAAATTATTAAAAGATTCAAACATTAGAAAGGCAATTGAGGAGTCGGGCGAAGTTGGCCTTGAGTACATTAATGGTGATTTGTACGTCGTAGTTCCTGACGTAACCACGTACATACAGGGCAGTGGTAGGACGTCTAGGCTGTACGTTGGTGGCGTATCGTTGGGATTGTCGATACTTCTCGTTGATAATGATAAGGTGTTTAATGGCTTGATTAGGAACCTTAGGTATAGACTTGAGGATGTAAGGCTACAGAACATTAATGAGGTGAATTTAGACGATGTAATGAGTAAGATCAGAAGCGAGAGGGAGTTGATAAGGAATATAATGTTGGGTAAGATTCCCAACCAGTTCCTAGAAAGAGACCCATTGAGAACAGCCTTGGTCATTGTTGAATCACCAACTAAAGCGAGAACTATAGCAAGCTTCTTTGGCATACCAACAAGGAGGGAGGTAGGGCCATTGATTATTTACGAAGCCACATTAGGCAACCTCTACATATTGATAACGGCAACGAAAGGCCATATGTGGGATCTGGTGCCGGCTGCACCAATGGATATCAAGGATTACCTATCAGCTCTGAAGTTAGGTAAGGTTCTTGATTACTATGGGGTGTTGAAGGCTGGTAATAGCTTCATTCCAATTTATGGAACAATAAAGAGGTGTCCTGTCGGTGGTGAGACGTATACAGAAGATGTTGATTACTGTAGAATACATAATGCAAAGTTGATTGATGCGATGGACATAGTGAGTGCAATAAGGGACATAGCCACGGAGGTTGATCAAGTAATGATCGGCACAGACCCTGACTCGGAGGGTGAGAAGATCGCTTGGGATGTGTACATGATGCTCAGACCCTACGTGAGTAGTATCTCCAGGATCGAGTTTCACGAGGTTACTAAGAAGGCAATCATGGATGCCGTAGCAAATCCCAGGGTCATAAGCCTGAGCATGGTTGGTGCACAATTAGTTAGGAGAATTGAAGATAGGTGGATAGGCTTTGGCCTTAGCCAGAAGGTTCAGGAGAAGTTCAATAGAAAGGTGTTATCTGCCGGTAGGGTCCAAACGCCAGTCCTTGGTTGGATCATAGAGAGGTATGATGAAAGTAGGAGGGATAAGGTGTACGCAGTAACGTTATCGCTGAAGAATGGTGTAAGGATTAGGTTAAGCATACCACCCGATAAGGAAGGTTTGGTAAAGGCTCTGAGGGCGCTTCATAATAATAAATCCACGGATGCCGTGATTAAGGTACGGGTGAGTAAGATTGAGGAAAGAGAGGAGGAATCGAATCCATTACCTCCATACACTACGGATGCCTTATTGAGAGATTCAGCCAATATACTTGGCTTGAGCGTGGAGCAAACCATGGCTATAGCACAGGAGCTCTTTGAGTCCGGCCTAATCACATACCATAGAACCGATAGTACTAGGGTTTCCACAACAGGAATAGGCGTAGCTAAGGAGTACATTAGTGAGAAGATTGGTGATAAGTACTTCGTTGGTAGATCATGGGGTGGTAAGGAACTTGGTGCCCATGAGTGCATAAGGCCAACAAGGCCCATAGATTCTGATGACTTAAGGAACCTACTAAACACAGGGCTTCTCCAGCTTGCAATTAGGATTACACCAAACCACTTAAGAGTTTATGACTTAGTATTTAGGAGATTCATGGCAAGCCAGATGAAGAGTGCTAAGGTTATGAAGGAGAAAATGAGAATAGGTGTTTACCTAAATGGTGAGGAAGTGCATGCTGAGGAGGTAGAGAGGGTGGCTAAGATCCTGGAGCCTGGGTTCACCAAGGTATGGAGTTACCTAGAGGGTAGGGAGTACCAGGAGCTTGCTCCTGGTGAGTATGATGTAGCCAGTGTGGATTATATAAAGAAGGTGAGTAGGACGCAACCGCTTAGGGAGGGTGATATAATAGCTATGATGAGGGATAGGGGTATAGGTAGACCGAGCACTTATGCCAAGATCGTTGATGTGATACTCAAGAGGCGTTATGCCCTAGTTGTTGGTAGGAGGTCGAGGTTTGTGGTTCCCACAAACCTTGGACGCCAAGTCTATAAGTACTTAACCGAAGAAAATGAGGAGTTTAAGGATTTGGTTAGTGAGGAGAGAACTAGGATTGTTGAGAAGCATATGGATGATGTGGAAGTTGGCGAAAGGGATTACACCGATGTTCTTATTGAGCTATTTAATGAAGCCGCGGGAAAGGGAATATTGAGGGAGAATGTTGTTGAGTAAAAATTAGCCACAGGAGCCCGTCTTGCAATACGGATCGTCAGTCTCACCAAGCTCCTCTACCATCTCCTCCTCTATTGATTTACCACCGTCGCCCTTAATCCTGACAAGCTTGTCCTTAAGTGATGATAATGATGTATAGCTAACCTTAGCCTCAACCTTGGGCTTAACCTCCCTAACCTCAACAGCGGGTTTTGCCTCGCTCCCCTTAACGCCAGTGTATATCACCTGGACAGACTTACTCCTGTCCCTATACACCGTTATGCCAAAGGCACCTAACAACCAGGCAAGTCTATAGGCTTGCTCCACGTCATCAATAGGTGTCTCGCTGGGCATGTTGATCGTCTTACTAACACCCGAGTCATTCCACCTAGCCCAGGTTACCTGCATATACACATGCCACTTCCAATGAATCTCATGGGCAGTACGTAACAATTCAGCAAGTGGATGATTCCTAGGTAATATTCCATACTCCTCAACGAACTTCCTTGTACCCTCATCAAGCGTTTTTGTACCCATTAAAAGCTTCAATGCGGTGTAATTGTACTCGATGAGCCTACCTATCGTTAAATTCCTAATGTAGGCTATGGCAAATAGAGGCTCAATACTCGAATTAACACCAGCAATTAAGCTCCTTGAACCTTCAGGGGCTATACTCATTATTGATCCGTTCCTTATACCTATGGTACTAGCATCAATAGACAACTCCTCATCCAAGGCCCTATAACCCTTGAGGACTGCCGTAGCGCCATCAATTATGGATTTAACCCTGGCATCATCATAACCAACCTTGAGAATCTCCAGGTATTCGTCAACGGCTTCCTTATCAAAAGCGCTCGAGAACTTATCAAGCCTCTCACGATGTTTCGTCCAGGGTAACACACCCTCAGCCCAATCACTGTGCTTATAGGCGGGGTAAATACCCTTCTCCCTGGCTAAGTCAATACTTGACCTAACCGCAATTCTAGCTATAAAACTCGCCAACGTATCAGAAACAGCTAGGGCCTGTGGCGAGTCATACCTGAGGCCTAGGGCTATTAATGTGTCTGCTAATCCATTAGCACCGAGACCAATCCTCCTTGTTTCGAGAACCCTCTTTCTCAATCTCTCGTGTGGTAGCTTATTGACGTCTATAACGTCGTCGAGGAACCTAACGGCTAATTGCGTATCCCTAGCCAATTCCTCCCACTCAATCTTACCATCCTTAACATACTTAACCAGGTTTATACTACCTAAGTTGCAACTCTCGAAGTCGTACAATGACTCCTCTGAACATGGATTCGTCGCGTTTATTACCTCACCAGGTAGCTTCTCATTATTAATGAAGTTTGCCAAGTCCCTATTCCAAAGCCCTGGATCGCCGCTGTCCCAAGCCGACTTAACGATCTTGTCCCACAACTCCTTAGCATTGATCCTCCTCCAAATCCTTATCCTACCTGCCTTAATTTGCTCGACGCATGATTCATAGCATTTAGCGAATTCCTCACCCCACGTCTTGTATAGGCACGGGCACTCCCTCGGGTTTATTAAATAAATGTCCTCACCCTTAAGTGCCTTCTGCATGAAGTAATCATCTATGGTGACACTTATGTTGAAGTTCTGTAATTGCATGTCTTTCTGCTCACCGCTCTTCGACGTGATGAACTTCTCAATGTCTGGATGCCACCAAAACAGCATACCCATTTGAGCGCCGCGCCTCTTACCACCCTGCTTTATTGTATCAACCAACGTATCGAATAACTTCATGAAACTCAACGGACCCGAGGCTATGCCCGTGGTTGACCTAACAATATCACCCTCTGGCCTCAACTTACCGAAGTTATAACCAACACCACCACCGCTCTGGAAAATGAGGGCTGCAAGCCTTAGTGCATCCATTATGCCGAAGTTACACTCAGTGTCATCCCTATTCGTATCGCTCTCCCTAGATAGGCAATCATCGACAGGTACAACAAAGCATGCGGAAAGCTGGCCAAGCCTTGTCATTGCATTATAGAGTGTTGGTGAGTTGGGCATGAACTTGAGCTGGCTCATTAAGTCGTAGTACCTCCTAGCCCACGTTATTGGGTCACCACCATACCTAAGCTCCGCATATGCCACACCCATGGCAGTCCTCATCCATAGGTACTGCGGTGCTTCGAAAAATGAACCATCAAGCCTCTTAAGCAAGTACCTGCTCATTAGCGTCCTAACGCCATTATATGTTAGTAGGAGGTCCCTATTTGGATCGAGGTATTTAGCTAACTCATCAATGTGCTGACTAAACCAACTAGCCATCTCCGAATCCCAAATCCTCAACTCGAGCCCCGTCTTAAACCACCTGACGAAGCCATCTCTATAGGCATCCTCAAACCTAACCCTGCCCTCGTTGATTGCCCTAACAACATCCTTACCCCAAACCTGCTTATACACGCTCCATATTAGGTAATTCCTGGCTGCGTCATGCCACTTCAAATCCTCGGTAACCAGGTTTAGCATTAGTAATTGAACCTTATCTGACAACTCGCTACTCGTCACGGTACCCTTAATATCGAGGCTCCTCACTATTAGGTCAGGATCTGGTGCACCTGCACGCTTTAGTGATTCAAGTAGCTTATTTACTATGAAGTCCTCAACCGTACCATTCCTCTTTAAAACGCCTATCCCAACCACCCTCTCAACTTCTTCAGTACCTAATTGCACACCTGGAAATATAAATTACTTTTATTAGGGAGCAGCGGACAAAATAAGTTAAAACGATCAGATGCGAAGGGAATATATATTGCCGCCGTTCAGGGCACGGCACTATAATGATTAAATATGGCTCAGCGTTAGTAAAACATAACCATGTACCTGGTGGTTTCATGCCCAAAATGCGGGAACTACTCTGTGGTTAGGGATAACGTAAAAACGCACCAGTGCCCATACTGCGGCTACGTAATGCGTATTGAGGAGGCAATAATAATTGCCAGGGCAAAGAATGGCAGGGAGGCTAGGGAGATAATTTTGAAGCTAAAGACACCCAGGGAACTCAGGAGGGTCTAAATTGCACTAGACCTGGTGTTATGAACCATGAAACGACCCAACCCTCGTTAGTGCGCGTGAGTTTGAGAACGCTCGAGTACCTAAACTCGACAATCCTAATGTTCGGATTACCCATAACTAATAGTGAGGTTAGGCGGCTAAGGTGCGGTAGGTGACCAACAATCATTAAGTCGCTCGTTAACTCATTTATCCTCTGGGCCCAAATGGTGGGATCATCATTGGGATTAAGACCATCGGCGACCTCAACATTAGCGACACCAAGGTGTTTTGCGAATATTTCAGCGGTTTGTTTAGCCCTGGTCTTCCCGCTATGCACTATTTTAGGTACTGAAATCCCGAGACCCGCCAGGTAATTAGCAATTAACTCGCTCTCCCTAATACCATCAGGCGTCAGCCTTCTCTCAGGATCTACGCTCTCGTCGAACGCCTTACCATGTTGAACAAGGTACACTGAAACCACAACCACCTACTTATTAACTACTTTATTATTTTACTACCCGTGCAGGACGCCATCAGGCGTGAAGCCCTGAACTGGATTAAGGAGGCCAATTACGACCTGGTGAGGGCTAGGCGAAGCCTATCGGAGGGCGATTACGCATTGAGCGTCTTCATGTCACAGCAAGCCATCGAGAAGGCATTTAAGGCATTAGTTATAGCGTTAAAAAGAAGGAGTCCTCCTAGGACCCACGACCTCGTAACCCTATTCCAGGAGATTCATGAGCTAATAACACTGCCTACGGAGGTAATCGACAGGCTGCCCGAGATCTCTCAGTACTATGTATCCGCTAGGTATCCCAACGCTGGGTTGGAGGTGCCATCTGAAAGGATTAATAAGGCTCAGGCTGTTAGGGCACTTGAGGCTGCGGAGGTGGTGATCGCAATTGCGAACAAGACACTTGGAGTTACCCAGTCAAATTAGGGATGCGCTTAGGCAATTCCTAAATAGCGTTAGGAAGGAGTTGGGACCTGGGACGAGGGTTTACTTGTTCGGTAGCTTCGCTAGGGGTGATTGGTTGTTGGATAGTGACCTGGATTTAATAGTCGTGTCACCCAGGTTTAAGGACATGCCCTGGCACGAACGCTATCCACTGCTTAGGAGGATGATCTCGCCGGACATACCCACGGATATACTGGCGTACACGCCCGAGGAGTTCGAGGAGGTAAGGAGAAGGAGCGTGGTCATAAGGGATGCCGAGGGTTACTGGATAGAATTGACAGAAGAGGTCTTGTCATAATTTAGTGGGCCCGCCGGGATTTGAACCTGGGTCCTCCCGTGGTGGGTTGTTTTATAGTGGTTGTGCTTTGGGTTTTCTTGGGTTGCTTGTTGGTCCTCACGCCAGCGTTATTTTCGGTAGTTTCTCCATGATTTGTCTCGGTACGTGTTGTTGGATCAAGTGCTTGTTGTGGTTGTGGTTGCTCTTCATTAAGATGGCGTGTGCGATCGGCGTCGCCGTCTTGTGCCTGATCCAGAGCGGCCCCTTGAGCTTGTCGATAACGATTAGTTTGTGTATAGCGTGTAGGTAGGCTATGTTCCTGAGAACCTCTAAGTCATTATAGGCTTTAAGTGGGGCAATGGTTGGGTCTTCGTAGTGCCTTATAAGCCTAGTTGTTAGAATAATTGTTGGGTGTGGGTTGGGGAGACTACGTAATAGCTTGGCTCATGACCTATGGAGGAGTTGATTGCCAACTGTGGAGCTTTGTTTACAATAAGTGCATGGAATCAGAACTTTGCAGCGAGGTGGCTAAAATGCTCGTGGGTGAACTTGAGAAGCATAGGTGCTTTTGTTATGCACCGAATTAGGTGCATTGCTGTCTCGGCTGAGGGTGGGTTTAAAATCAATGGGCCGCCGAAAAACGGCAAAGGCCCAATGACTAGCAAGGAAGTCTCGGATACAAGCAACGAAGCCTCCCTGCCCCAACCCACCCAGGCAGGGAGGATAGAAACATGTATGGAGTTGATAAGCAAGGCAATGAGTTGCCTAGGCAATGGTGATAAGGATTGCGTCACGAGGCTCATCGAGGAGTTAATAAAGGCGGACTGCCACAACGGCTATGCGGTAGGTAAAGAGACTGCGGACAAGGTTAGGGATGTGGTTCATGAGCTGTGGCTCATCAGTGATAGTGGTGAGGTGTGTAGGCTATTAATGCTGCTTAGGGATCTTGGCATATCAAAGAACTGGGTTAGGGAGGCGTTGGGGCTGAACTCGAAGGGCCTAAATAAACGGCTTGCTAAGTGCAGCGTTGATTGGGAGAGCAAGGCGATGAGGAACGACATCGTCAAGAGGATCAAGGACCTACTGAGAGAGAAGTTCGGCTGGAGCGAAACAAAGATGTGTGAGGAGTTGTTTAAATTCATCGGTATTGACGTTAACGAGTTCAGGAAATACGGCATAGAACCATGTATCTGGCTCGATGGATTAGAGCTACTGAGCGGCTTAAGGAGACCATACTGGCTTGGACTGAGGGCTAGTGACTTGGCAGTTAAGGAGCTCGATGGTAAAATCAGGTTGAAGCTAGATACTACAAATACTATTGATGCCGTGTTCTTCTTAACATTACTAGACGTAATCAGGATGTTGAGCTTGGTCATTAAGTGGAAAAAAGAAGGCGCCGGCCGCGAAATACGTACGTAAAGCAATTACTTTAGAATACTACGTAGACCTAGGCCCTAACGAGTGGCCGTGGCCCATTAAGCTCAGTGTTAACGAACTCGAGAAAATACTCAATAGCCTTAATGATGAGAGGCTCGCCATGTTCGTGGCTGGGGTAGTTGATGGGAATGGGTCAGTGTGGTGTATCTTTGAAGATGGCAATGTCTATGTTTATGTGGGAATTGCGACTTGTAAGAGCTGCCCGAAGAGGACAATCGATGTGTTGAAGGAGGTAATTGCCAAGAGGTTCGGCGTCGTTGGTCACATTCATTCAAATAGAACAGATGATGTCTTAACGTTTTACGGCGAGAACGCCGTTAGGCTACTTAGACTCATCACTAGGTACATCCACCACCCAATCAAAAGGTTAAGAGCCGAGTTGATCTTGGCGCTTTATGATGGGAAGATAAGCCGTGAAGCATTCGAGAAACTCTACGAAATGACAGAATACGAGTACGGAGGTCCAGACGTAAAACGCAACAACGGCTTAGATGTCCTCGTCCGAGCGGCCCCACAAACCCACACCCACAGGGATTAAAACAATTTCCAAAACCAAACCGAGAAACATAGAACAAAATTCGTTGGTGCGGCCGCCGGGATTCGAACCCGGGTTCTGCGGCTTTCTGCTCCGCCTGGATCGGAAGGCCGCCATCCTAGACCAGGCTAGACTACGGCCGCAGTCTTATTTTCTATATTGATTTTTTAAGTTTGTTGTTATCTTTCCTCTCTGGTTGTTGGTCTTGGTGTTATTGGGTATGGTAGGTATTCGATGCCTGGTCTGTTTGTGCGTGCCTGTGGGTAGAGGGTCATTAATTCATAAACCTCTGGTGGTACGTCTGTGGACACCTTTAACCCCATCTCCCTGAGCTGCTCCACGGTGATTGGGTAGTCATGCGTGTAATACCCACTCACGAGTTTATCTGCTATCTGCTTAGCCTTTTCTTCTCCTACCTTATCTCTAATTAATTCAGCCACTAATTCCTTAACCTGGGTCAGCGCCTTCTCGGCCATGTCGGCAAGTATTAATGTTTGGTCATCAACCTTATCCCTTCCCTTTAATTCCACAGCCCTGAGTATAGATGGTGCTGGTAAATACATGCCGCCAGGGCCTCCCAACTGTGGATCCAGTGGACCTAGCACTGCGTTGGGATCCATTATTATTTCATCAGCAGCCAGGGCTATTAATGTACCGCCACTCATGGCGTAGTGCGGCACCACAATAACCTTCTTGGCAGGGTGCGCCTTAAGTGCCCTAGCTATCTGTGATGCTGCAAGTACGAGACCCCCTGGCGTGTGTAGTATCATCATTATTGGCACGTTTGGAGGTGTTGTTCTAATGGCCCTTATTATTGCCTCCGAATCCTCAATGTCGATATAACGGTAAATTGGCACGCCAAGAAGGCCTATCTTTTCCTGTCTATGTATCATTGTTATGACCCTATAACCGTATTTATGCTCCATCAATGCAAGCAGACGAAGCCTGGCATGTTGTAAGGATCTCATTGAGAGCCATGGTGAGAGCATTGCTATGAATAGTAATATCCAGAATAGGTATCCAAGTATGTCTGTATATACATCAAGAAATAACATACTTTTTCAATATTTCATTGGTATTTTAAAGGATTTTTCCCTCGTGAAAATAAACCCTTCGTGATCAAGGCCTCTGAAGTATTACTGCATACCCTTGGCCCCCACCTACGCAGGCCGTTGCTAGACCGTACTCCTTACCATACAATTGCAACTGCCTAGCCAGTGTTCCCACGAGTCTGGCGCCTGTGGCTCCAAGTGGGTGTCCTATGGCTATGGCTCCACCCTTAACATTAACCCTATTCTCATCAATACCTAACTCCTTAATTGCGTTGAGTGTGACTACGGCGAATGCCTCATTTATTTCCCAAAGGTCTATGTCCTCAACCCTAAGTCCTGCCTTGGTCAGGGCCTTCCTTGATGCAGGTACTGGCCCCTCTCCCATTATTGATGGATCTACGGCGGCCCAACCCAGTGATACTATCCTAGCAAGTGGTTTTACACCAAGTTCCCTAACCTTTTTACCTGACATTAATACTACAAGTGATGCGCCTGAATTGAGTGGTGCTGAGTTACCCGCAGTTATCACTCCACCTGGTTTGAATACTGGTGGTAATTTTGCCAAGGCCTCCATTGATGTATTCGGCCTGACACTTAAGTCCTTATCAACAATGACCTTCTGCCCATCCTTAACAACCTCTATTGGCAATATCTCATCCTTAAAGTAACCCTCCTCATATGCCTTGGCCGCCAGCATATGGCTCCTTAATGACCACCTATCCATCTCCTCCCTACTTATCCCCTTAATTGCCGCGAGCTTCTCGGCTGTCAATCCCATCACGTAGCCTGTGGCCATATCGTACATTGCATATTCAGGATTTGTCACGAGCTCCATGTGGGGCAGTATATATGGATTGTTGTACATGGGGACTCTTGACATGTGTTCATAACCACCGGCAAACACTATATCGGCTTGCCCAGTCCAGATTTCCATAGCTCCAATACCAATGGCATCAAATGATGATGCGCATTGCATATCAACCGCCATGGCTGGTATATGAACTGGAAACTTTGCCAGAAAGACAGGTATCCTACCACCCATTGACCAGTTATCACCGCCTTGAAGTGCATTGCCAACAATTATGTGATCGATTACGTCAGGCTTTATACCAAGATCCTCAATAGCCCTAACAAGTAACTTTGAGAATATTGTTGGTCCACTTATGTCGTAGAATACGTCGAACTTAGGGTCCTCACGCTTAACCCTAGAGAATGCTGTCCTTTTGAAATAAACGATATATGCCTCCCTATCCTCCGGCATATTAATCAATGGTAATTAACCGCAAGTTATAATGCTTCCCTATAAATAGTGTATATATACTGGTGTTAATCAATCCCGCTGTAACGTCTCAAATTATTACTAGCTAGAAAGATTTATTATTTCGCAATAACTTCGTATTACAACTGATGAATGCGGATGAGTATATTATTAGGTTATTGAGGAATAATAAATTGAAGGTAACACCACAGAGAATTACAATACTGAAGTTATTAATAAACGGTGGGCATTTCAGCATTGACCAAATACTAAATGAGGCTAGGAAGATTGAACCAAGCATCAGCATATCCACTATCTACACAACATTGAATGCCTTCGTCAATGCCGGTTTAGTAAGGTCCTTTGAGCTAGATGGTAAGACCTGGTATGAAATTAGGAAGGAGCCCCATGTGAACGTTTTATGTAAGGATTCTGGTGAGATAATTGACGTTAATAGTGTGGATGTAGCATGGATTGAAAACGAGCTTAGGAAAGCTGGTATATGGATTGATGACCTAATCGTTATAGCACGCGGTAATTGCGAGGAATACCTTAATAAATCTAAATCGAAATAATTTCGAAAAAGAAATATTTATAAAGTAGTACCCTAACAGGTAAGTGTATGAGCACGCAAAGAATACCCAAGGGAACTAAGACTTATGAAAACCTCAAGATAGCGTTCCAGGGAGAGTCCATGGCTAATAGGAGGTACCTATACTATGCCAGGTTGGCTAGGCAGCAGGGGTTGAATGATATAGCGGAGGTATTCGAGAAGACAGCAAATGCCGAGACAGGTCACGCATTTGGACACCTGATGTTCCTCGGTGTTGATCCTGTGGCTGAAATAGAAATAAACACAATCGAGGATGCACTGAGGGCGTCAATATATGGTGAGACGTATGAGTGGACCCAAATGTATCCTGGCTTTGCCAAGGTGGCTAGGGAGGAGGGATTCCTGGAAGTTGCCGAGTGGCTTGAGGCTGTGGCTAAGGTCGAGAGGTTCCATGCCAATAGGTTTAATGAGGCTCTCGAGAAGTACTACAAGACTAAGGGCGTTAAAACAGAAATCGAGGATGAAACCCTAGGCAAGCTCTAAGGTGCGGTTAAATGTCAACTAGTGAGCTCATTAAAATAATAAATAATGTGTATTTACCAAGTGAGTATTCAAAGATTAGGGAGAGGGTATACTCGCTTGTGAGTAATTATAAGTCGTCAAGGTATGTTAAGGTTGATGATAGGGTTACGGCATTATTTGAGGATGCCATTACCGTGTGGTTTCAGATAGAGGAGACCGTGTACCTGGAAGGCACTGACGATGAGTCTGTGCTTAAGGAGGCAATAAGGACTTACGCACCGATGATACCTGGTAATGACGAGATTAGCCTAACGCTCTTCATCTATGTGTATAACTATGATGAATTGAGAAACCTACTTCCCAAGTACGGAGGCATTGAGAAGACGACGTACTTAATAATTAATGAAGACAAAATAGGTGCCGTACCAATCTATCCCGAGGATTACAGCCCAGGCGCACAACCCAGGAGTATACATTATCTAAAGTTCCGAAAGGCAAGGCTTGATGAGGAAGTTAGGAAAGCCGCAAGTGTTAAGTTGGCAATAACCCATGGCTTGGTTAATAAAACTATAGAGTTAAGCCAGGAACAAGTCCTTGCCCTAAGGAACTCCGTGAAGCGTTTAGGAATTAGATGGTTACAAGCCTGGTCATTGTGAGGATTTCTCTGTATTTAAATACTCATCAACCGCCCTGATTACGTCACTAGGATCTGCCCTACCTCTTAAGTCCCTAATCAACGCCTTGATTAGTTTATCCCTATCCTTAATGCCTAATTCCCTAGCCCTCTTGAAAACCACCTCCCTAACCTCTCCATAACTCATTTTAGATAAACCAAGCTTCCCTATTATGGCGTTTATGTTTGCGCTAGGTTCTTCAGCCCATGCCCTTAGTACGTCGGGTATCGCCTCCTTCGTTATGGCACCGTTAGATAAGGCGTTAAACAAATCCCTTAGGTGCTCCTCGTTTATCCTAGACACGTCAACACCATCCCTCTGCAGTGATCTCAATGTATTAACGAGGGTATTCGCTATTAGCGTGGCTGAGACCTTATCTTTGAACTCCTCAATTAAGTAATCAATTAAGTCATAGTACGGTGACCTAATAACCTGCATGGCCAATTCCCTACTCATACCATAACTAATGTACCTATTAACCCTGGACTCTATAGGCTCTGGTATCAATGACCTGGCTTTCTCCAGCATCTCTATCGTAACCCTAATGGGCCTAAGGTCAGTCTCCGGGTACATCCTAGCGGCGCCAGGTCTGGGTCTCATGAACTTCGTGGTGCCGTCAGGGTTGGCTGCCCTGGTCTCCTCAGGAACACCGTACATCGCCTCTTTGATTCTCTCGATTATGACTTTTACGGCATCCGCTAAATCCCTATCGTTATTACCAGCCAGGAGTATGAATGAGTCAACACCCAACCTAGAGGATACCCTAGAAACCTCCTCACCTGTTATCCCATAGCCCGGCAACTCATCGCTATGAATGAGCCCTGAAAGGCTTGTCCAGACCCTAACCCTGTCAGCCAACTCCGTACCAAACCTACGCCCTGGCTGCACCTCCTTACCCAATATACCCCTGAGCCCAGGGACCTTTATTGCAATGACCCTACCGCCGGTGTCAATGACCCTCCTCAGTATGTTGGATTTAGTGCCTGAGAATATGTCTGTGACGTCTATGAAATCCTCAGTGAACCAATCCTCCCTAACCCCCCTACTCCTCAACTCATCCCTGATAGCGAGTAGGTTCAATTGCCTTTGAACCTCGTACTCTATGACCTTAGGTATGAGACCTAGGTCCGGAACACCCTTAATCTCGGTCTTAGCCCCATTACTTATTGACACATTCACATCCTGCCTAACGGTACCGAGACCCCTCTTCGCCTTGCCCGTCATCTTAATGCTATGCCCTATGTAGTACGCGACCTCCATGATTTCCTGGGGGCTGTAGGTCAGTATACCTGTGGATATCTCGATTAGGGGTATGCCTAACCTATCGAGCCTATAGACCACGGTGTCACCCCTCTCCTCAATCTTCCTCGCCGCATCCTCCTCAAGGGCTATGGTTTGTATCGGCACCTTGTAATCGAAGAACTTGGCTAAGCCATCGTGGGCCACAAGCATTGTTCGTTGAAAACCCGAGGTGTTTGAACCATCAATCACTATCTTCCTCATGACGTAGATCTCGTCAAAAACCTTCGCATTAAACATCTGGGCAACAGCCAACGCCACCTCGAGGGACTCGGGGTCAGGTTCGTGGGGAGGCTCCTCGTCCAACTCCACGAGACATGTTGTGTCGTAATAACCCTCATACACGAAAACCCTGTGCTTCCTAAACTCCCACATGGCCGCTGAATCAACCTCACCGAGCTCACTCATACTGGGTCTCAACCTCCTGGTGACTCGGAAGTGGGGTTCGTCATTTCTAATTACAGGTAGGCAGTTACAGAATAGTTTCCTGCCTGTGTTTAATTGAACGTGAATTTCCAAGCCAACCTTCAAACCAACAGCCCTGTAATCAATGGGCACGTGACTAGCAATACACCTCCCTTTATAAATTATTCAAGGACTACTGATTAACAACCTGATATGCGACGAATTAAGTTGGTTGAGGATAAACCCTTATAAAACCGCTGAGGCATTGAGGTAATTGCAGTAATATGGCACCACCACTAAGGAGGATAGATAAGTACGTGTGGGAGATACCGAAAGGCTACAAGCCGTGCATGAAAGTACCAGCCAGGATATTCGCCGATGAAGACCTAATAGAGAAGATGAAGACGGACATGACCCTGGAGCAAGCAGCAAACGTAGCGTGCCTACCGGGCATTTACAAGTACAGCATAGCCCTACCAGACGCACACCAAGGCTACGGATTCCCAGTAGGCGGAGTAGCCGCAATGGACATGGAAGAGGGAGTCGTAAGCCCAGGAGGGATTGGGTATGATATTAATTGCCTACCCGCAGGCACTAAGGTGTTAACGAAGTTTGGATATACCGTACCTATAGAGAAGCTGTTTAAGGGTGGTGAGTTGGTATCTATTGATAGAAACAATGGGGGTATTACGTGGACGAAGATCAAGTTATTCCTGTGGAGGTGGGAGAGGTCGTTAATTAGAATTAGGACTAGGGCGGGTTTCGAAATTAGGGCAAGTGCTGACCACCCAATATTGACGCCTAACGGTATGGTCAATGCTGGCGAAATTAGGGTTGGACAGAGAGTTGCCGTATTTCCATTCGAAGGTGTGCCTTATGAGGAACCGCCCGACATAACGATACTCAGTGGTGACGGGTTTAGACCAAGCGTTAGAAGGGAGCTTGAGAGGAGAGGATTATTACCGCTTAACGCCAGGAATCCCAAACTACCATACTTAGTAAAGCTGCTTGGGTACTTCATTGGTGATGGAGCGTTTAATGGCGAGAGGGGTAAGATAACGGCATTCTACGGCTCTAGGGAGGGGCTTGAGGAGTTGAGGCAGGATATAATTGCACTTGGGTTCACACCATCCAATGTGTACTGCAGGGAGAGGAAATTGAAAATCAATGGCAAGGAGACCATGAGCCATGAATGCGCAGTACACGTTAATTCCAGAAGCTTTAAGGAATTATTAATAGCCCTTGGAGCACCTGCAGGTAAGAAAACACATACCCAATTCAGAGTACCTGGGTGGTTAAGGAATATGCCCTTGTGGATAAAGAGGTTGTTCCTAGCGGCGTACTTCGGCGCCGAGATGAGCAAGCCAATGACCATTAATGGTTATAATTTCGAACAGCCCTACGTTACGGTATCTAAAGTAAAGGAATTGGAGGATGATGGCGTTGAGTTCCTGGAGGACATTGCCGAACTCCTCGGTGAATTCGGCGTTAGGGTGCTTGGTATACATAGGATCGAGGCTGGTAATGGTAGGGTTTGGTTAAGACTCTACATATCCAACGAGCCCGAGAACCTAGTTAGGCTTTGGGGCAGGATTAATTATGAATATAATCCACTAAGGAGGAGGTTGGCCTTAGCCGCCGTTGCGTGGCTTAGGCTTAAGGAGAGGGTCATTGAGGAGAGGGCTAGTGTCAAGAGGGCAGCCAAGGTTCTTGCCGAGGCCGGTGCTACGAAAACCTCCATCATCCTTACGCTTACTTCGGAATTTGCTAATGAGAGATTTATTGAACGTAGTATTTACGAAGGCAGGAAGACTAAGCCCAGGGTTCCTAAGAACTTCCCGAAGTTTGAGGATTGGTTGAAGGAGCACGTTTACGGTGATATCGTATGGGACGAGGTTGAGGACGTCAAGGTTGAGCCATTTAACGGATTTGTTTATGATGTCACACTTAATGACGATCCACATGATTTTATTGCCGACGGATTTGTGGTCTCTAATTGCGGCGTCAGGTTGTTACGGACGAACTTGACCGAGAAGGATGTTAGACCGAAGTTGAGGGAGCTTGTTGATACGATATTTAAGCTCGTACCAGCTGGTGTTGGTGAGACGGGGCTTCTTAGGTTGTCCTTCTCTGATTTGGATAGGGTTCTTGAGGATGGTGTTGATTGGGCGTTGTCTAAGGGCTATGGTTGGTCTGATGATAAGAACTACATAGAGGAGTTTGGGCATTATGAGGGCGCCGACGCCGGTAAGGTTAGCCAGAGGGCTAAGGAGAGGGGTAAGGATGAGCTTGGGACGACTGGTAGTGGCAACCACTTCATAGAGATCCAGGTCGTCAACAAGATATTCGATCCAGACCTGGCCAAGAGACTTGGTATTGAGCAAGAGGGTCAGGTAATGGTGCTCATACACACGGGTAGTAGGGGGCTTGGGCACCAGGTTGCCACCGATTACATAAGGGTTGCCGAGAATAAAATGAGGCAATGGGGGTTGTTCCTGCCAGATAGGGAGTTGGCTGCGATGCCGTTGAAGACTAAGGAGGCCCAGGACTACCTGGCTGCGATGAAGGGTGCGGCTAACTATGCATGGACCAATAGGCAGATAATAACGCATTGGGTTAGGGAGGCGTTTAGGAGAGTCTTTGGCAGGGATCCAGACAAACTAGGTCTTGAGGTTGTTTATGATGTAGCCCACAATATAGCTAAGATAGAGGATCACGTAATCGATGACGAAGGCCACGTAAGGAAAGTCCTAGTGCATAGGAAGGGAGCCACCAGGTCATTCCCAGCAGGCAGGCCAGAAATACCACCTAAGTACAGGGATATCGGTCAACCAGTGCTTATCCCAGGTAGTATGGGTACGGCGTCCTACGTATTGATTGGTTTACCAACATCATTCCAGGTAACCTTCGGTACAGCACCTCACGGCGCAGGTAGGACGCTTAGTAGGTCTGCCGCAGTTAGGATGCTACCGCCAAATAAGGTTAGGAGTACCCTGGAGAGTAGGGGTATCATAGTCAGGTCTGCCGAGAGCGAGATAATAAGTGAGGAGGCCCCTGAGGCCTATAAGAATGTAGATAAGGTGGCCGAGGTTGCCGAGGCCACGGGTATGGCTAAGAGGATCTCGAGGCATGTACCGATTGGTGTTGTGAAGGGCTAATTGAAATAATACCACCCCATCCTCCAACCAATCCTCGACCTTGGTAAATGTTTAAAAAGGTATTCGTGTTACTTACCTGCGTAATGAGTGATCGGGGAATTACACTACCCAAGGAGACAGTAACTTACCAAGTCGGTGGAGTAACGATAATCGAGGAGTGCCCTAGGGATTTGAAGACCTTAGATGGTGAACCAATAAAATTATTTGGTAAGTGGCCCTTTGATAATGTTGTGGTTAAGGATCCAGGGCTTAGGAGGTATTTATGCCTAAAGCCCATGTATCTACCGCACACGTCAGGTAGGTATCAAAAGAGGAAGTTTGGCAAGGCTAGGATACCAGCCATTGAGAGACTGATTAATCAATTAATGCATCCAGGTAGGAATGCAGGTAAGAAGCACAAGGCTTACAACATAGTTAAGAGAGCCTTTGACATAGTTTACCTAAAGACCGGGCAAAACCCAATCCAGGTCTTTGTCGATGCAATAATCAACGCAGCGCCTAGGGAGGAGATCACGAGGGTCGTTTATGGCGGTATAGCGTACCCAGTATCGGTTGACGTATCACCGCTGAGGAGACTTGATTTAGCGATTAGGTGGATCACGGAAGGGGCTAGGCAGTGCTCTTTCAATAATCCAAAACCAATTGAGGAGTGCCTGGCCGAGGAAATAGTGGCCGCTGCCCAGAACGACCAGAAATCCTACGCTGTAAGGAAGAGAGACGAGATGGAGAGAATTGCCGCAAGCGCAAGGTGAGGCTCTTTCAATAATATTATTAATAATATTACCTCCCCAAATACCTGGAAAGAATAATTTATTTATCCTTGAAATAATTCATACTCTTGCAATGTCCATCGCAGAACTAATATGGGTTGAGAAGTATAGGCCGTCTAGGATTGATGAGATTATTGATCAGGAAGAGGTTAAGGAGAGGATAAAGCAGTTCGTGAAAACAGGAAACATGCCCCACCTTCTATTTTACGGACCCCCTGGTACTGGTAAGACTACCATGGCCCTTGCCATCGCCCACGAGCTCTACGGCGACTCCTGGCGTGAGAATGTCCTCGAGCTCAACGCAAGCGACGAGAGGGGCATAACCACGATTAGGGAGAGAGTTAAGGAATTCGCTAGGACAGCACCGATGGGTAAGGCACCGTATAAATTAATAATACTCGATGAGGCGGATAACATGACGTCAGATGCGCAGCAGGCGTTGAGGAGGATGATGGAGATGTACGCTAACGTTACCAGGTTCATACTCCTAGCCAACTACTTGTCTGGGATTATCGAGCCCATCCAGTCCAGGTGCGCGTTATTTAGGTTTGCACCGCTGCCTAAGGATGCCGTTATTGCTAGGTTGAGGGAGATCGCATCGAGGGAGGGTGTTAAGATCAACGACGAGGCGTTAGAGGCGATTTGGGAGATAAGCCAGGGGGACATGAGAAAGGCAATAAACACACTGCAGGCAGCGGCGGCCACGGCCAAGGAGATAACACCTGAGATTGTTTATAAGACTATTGGCTTCATAGAACCTAAGGAAATAATAGATCTAATAAACATAGCATTCAGTGGGGATTTCGTAAAGGCTCGCGATAAGTTACGCGCGCTAATGTACGAACACGGCGTATCTGGCATAGAAATACTTAAGGCAGTACAGAGGCGAATACTGAGCGGTGAGGTGCAGATACCTGAGGAGGCTAAGGTGGAAGTTGCAGAAATTGTAGCGGATATTGATTATAGGCTTACCGAAGGTTCTGATGAGGAGATACAACTATCAGCCCTACTCGCGAGGCTCATGCTCATTGGTAAGAAGTATGGATTAAGCACGGCTAAGGAAACCAAGGCGCCTGCCAAGAGGAGGTGAGTAGGTTGTGTCTAGGAGGATACCTTGGGTCGAGAAATACAGACCAAGGAAGCTCTCTGAGGTTGTGAACCAAGATGAGGCTAAGAAGGCGCTACTTGATTGGATAAACAGCTGGGAGAAGGGTAAACCAAATAAGAGAGCCGTGTTATTAGCCGGACCTCCCGGTATTGGTAAGACAACGCTCGCCTATGCTTTGGCTAACGAGAAAGGCTATGAAGTGCTAGAGCTTAACGCGAGCGATGTGAGGACGGGTGAGAGGATTAGGCAGGTAATAGGGGGTTCCATGAAGATGGGCTCGCTCTTTGGGTTTAGGGGTAGGATCATACTCTTTGATGAGGTTGATGGGTTGAATGTTAGGGAGGATAAGGGTGGATTAGCGGCTATTATTGAGTTGATTAGGGAGTCAACATGGCCCATAATAATGACCGCGAACAACCCCTGGGACCCCAAGTTCAGGGAGTTGAGGGATGAGGCGGAGGTTATACAGTTGAAGCCATTGGATGAGGATGACATAATGACAATATTGAGGAGGATCTGCAACAATGAGGGTATTAAGTGTGAGGAGGATGCGTTAAAACTCATTGCTGAATCATCTGGGGGTGACGTTAGGGCCGCAATAAACGACCTACAGGCAGTTGCGGAGGGTAAGAAGGTCGTCACTAAAGATGACGTCACAGTCACAGAGAGGGCTCACCAATTCGATATGTTCAAGGTACTGGATAAGGTATTCCATGCAAGGAGATTTGATGAAGCTAGGTCGGTGACGTTCCTACCTAGCTTTGACTGGGAGAACTACTACCCATGGGCTCTGGATAACGTGCCATCCGTGTACGCAAAGTCTGTAGATGCCCTCAGCGACGCACTTGATAATCTATCGTTCTCCGACGTTGTCAGGGGTAGGATTGTGAAGACCCAGGGGTGGGAGTTAATGCCGTACATGCTTGAGTTGATGACGGCAGGCATAGCCCTAGTACGAAATAAACCACCATTGGCTAGGTTTGTTAGGTTATCGTTTCCCGAGAGAATAAGGCTCATGGCTAGAACGAGGGAGTCCAGGCAATTGAGGGATGCGCTCATTAATAGGCTCAGGATTGAGTTGCACGCTAGTAGTTCGGAGGTTTCATTATACTACATGCCGTTACTAAGGCTTATGGCGGGCAGCGATCTATTTAAGAAAAAGCTTCTTGAGAGGTTAATGAGAGTTCTTGGGTATTCGATGGATAGCGTAGAGAGGGCATTAGGCATTGAGGGGGTGGGCGAAGGTGGTGAGGCTGGCGGAGGGGCTGAACGTAAGCCGAAGAAAGGATCCAGGTAATTATTACGTTGCCATAATGGATAAAGCCACATACACAAAGCTTAGTGACGCGTTAAGGAGACTTGGGTTATTACCTGAAGAGGCAGGAAACATCGTGGTTGTTAGGGATAGATCCTGGAGTCGCATTAAGAGGTTGATAAATATAGCCCGCGAATTAGGCATCAATGTTGTTGAAGATTGAAATCTATTTACGTTTAAGTGCTTCCCTTTCACGATTATTAACCCCATGCCGCACCATACGTATTGTTACATAGGATTTATCAAGGCCCTTCATTATTATTACGAATCGCACGAGTATTATAGATACCGCAGTGACCAATATATCTACCTCACCGCCAACCACAGGTCTCAGTATTACATATAGGATACCGCCCAACATCGCTATTGTAGCGTAAATATCACGCCTAAATATCACGGGAACCTCGCCAGCCAAAACATCCCTGACAACACCACCACCCGTCGCGGTGATCGCAGCCATCAATATAATGCCAAGTATATTGAGGCTATGTTGATACGCTATCTCAGCCCCAACCGCAGCAAACGTGCCTAGGCCAACAGCGTCAGCGTATAGGAAGGCCTCCCGAAACCTTGATACGAGGGGGTAAAATGCGTACGCAACTATGGATGCGGTAATGGCCGTTACCGCATATGGTAAATAGACAATATTCGTAGGCGGAAAAATGCCTAGCAGCACATCCCTAATGATACCACCTGCCAGGGCGACGGAGGAGCCGAGGACAATACCACCCAGTATATCCAAACCCTTCTCGTAAGCCTTAAACGCACCAGACGATGCGAACGCGATAATCCCCACGTAATTCAACACATTAATCAACAGCGAGACGAAACCCACGCACACCGAAGAGAACCAGCAATATTTAACCCTAATCCTAGTATGATTAGCGAAGGTAATGTCCACAAACGACAAATAAGTAATGAATAGTCGAAACACAAAACGCGATGACGACACGTTATTAAACTTGACGGTGATTATCAAACAATGCTTAGTCTACGTCACTTCCTCCGGTGATTGCCTAATCATGAACTGATAGTCGAGGGAACGCAGGAATAAGTGTTCAAACAGTCCAGGGATCCTCTCGAGGATTGGTATGCCTGCCCTAAAGATCCTTAACTGGAGGGTGATTGGCGACTCATCGATATCCACTATGTCGAAGGGCAGACCAATACGTTCCTCAAGCTCCATACCTAACTCAACAGCCACGTCCCAACAACCACCCCTGCAGTAAATGCCGATATCCACATCCCTAAACTCGCCAAGTTCGACGAAACTGCCAAACAGGACTGCCAGGAGAACCTCACTATACCCATTCACTACAGATCTTATAGTTTCAATTAACCTATTCCTCCCAGCATCGTTGATCCTGAAGTACCTATACTTAACGCCCACGCAAACCCCTTATCGAATCCAACAACGCAAGTATGCATTTAAAATTATTCCTAACACTCCAATAAACCCTCTCATCATCAATGACCCAGTACCTATGAACAAGCAGGTTTCTAAGCCTTATTAACGCAACAATATCCCTAAGGCAAGCCTCATCAATCAACCCACCATCCCTAAGGACACGCAGAGAGTGGATCGGGGTTTCGGGTCTCTCATTAAAGTGCCTCCTAACTATGTGTAGGGCGAGGGCGTTTAGGGATTCCACCATCGTTATTATTAAGTACCTAATCGCCAACCTCTCCTCCTCACTTAATTCACTATACGGCTTACCGACATAGCGATTTACCCTATTTATCGAGTCCATCACATCCCTAATCAATGAATCAACGTAATCCCAATCAACACCCATAACCAAACCAACAAAGCAGCACAACAATTTTAAACATTGCAATTAATGAACGTAATAATCGAACCTATGGTTAAGCGATAGCACGCACCCTGCCTAAACAGCCCCAATAGAAGGTCCTGCAATAAAACCTTTAATTATATTAGGCAATAATTAACAAGTAAGGTTATGAGTAGGAGAGGCGTTATCATGGCAATCATGATCATATTACTCACGGTAATCCTACTAGCGGCTTACACACCAGCTAGCATCACTGTGAAGATAAAATCATTCATAACGCCCACACCTAAACCCAGTGGTGATGAATTAATTATATACGTACTGGCGGAGTGGGAAGGTAAGGACGCGCTTGGACTAACGGTATACACAGTAAGGCAGTGGGTCGAGTACAGCACCAACTGCACCAACATCCATTGGGTCACGGCATGGATAAATAGCAGTGGGTTACCCGGGTACATATTCCACAGCGAGATAACGATTGGCGACCAGGAATGGAGCAGAGAAGGAGCACTAAAGGCACCACGAATTTCACCACCAACGCTCCAGGACAATGTTGGGGAAGGCGTTGGAGAAACAATGAGCATATACTTCGCCGGGCAGGTAGCGTCGGCAACGACATCATGGACCCTCTACCCAACGAAGATTTACTACATAGCATCAGCCACAGCAATAGCCAACACACCCACAAACACTGGGTGGATCACAGCCTGTAAATAATAGGGATACGGCTCACTTGGGTGAAGTATTACCTATTGAGCCCAAGGATTGTAAGGCTTTCACAACCAACTCCCTATCCTCGGGGTTACATATTATTACCGTGCCCCACACGACCTTACGAACCCTAATACCGACGCTCGCCAGGACCTCCCTGAGCTTGGTAGCAGCCTCTGAATTTCCCAGGGATATCAATAGGCAGGTCTCCTCGTACTCATAACCCCCTGAGTTTCGTCCTTTACCAATATGCACATGCCACCTCTTGATAGGGAAACTACTAAGTACCTTGGTTACTTCGTCAATGCTTGGCAGTCTCCTTGGCTCACCATAAAACTTCTCGTAAAGCCCAAGCATCCTCAAAATCCTCTTAGTGCCCTCAATAGGCACGTAAAGCTCGAAGCCACGCCTACCCTCCCTAACACTCACATCGAACCCAGCCACCCTCAGGTCATTGGCTATGTTCTCAATCAATTCTTTATCACTACTCACCTTTGTTAAGTACCAACCACGACCCATGTTGTGCTTACGAAGTATCAACTCATGCCCAAGCACATTAATTACAGGGTGCCTCCTGTAGCCAAGGCACGGTGTTGAGTAATTAACGGCATCAAGCAACTCACGGACCCTATCAACCAGGGCATACCCAGGCCAGGACTTAGCAATAGAAATTATATCGTTGATAACGACAGCCTTGACCGGACAAACCACGTAATGCTCACTACCCCTAGCACCAGAACCACCAAAGAACCTACCACCACAACCATAAAGACGACACAGGAAATCACTCATGAAAGCCTTGACCACATCATCAACAACAAACGAAAAACCCACATCAAAACTACCCCTACCAACATGACCAAGAACACCATCACCAACAAACCAACCAAACACAGAACCCCTACCAAACAAACCATTAACAGCATACCAAACAAAACGAACACCCTTCCTAACCTTAACACTACCCCAATTATTAACAGCTGATATTAACCAGGGACGTAGGTAATCAGGGATGGATGAATTATTAATTAGTGATTTGGCTTTATCGACATTTACTACGAAATCATTTAGCTCACCATTACGCCTAATCGTTATATGAAATGGAATACTCAATTTCCTGAAACCCTCCATTACCATTGGATAAAGGTAAACACTAATATTTTCTCTATGAAGCACATTACCAAGTGCGTAGACTGTAGTTGTAATTAACTTGGAATCTGGGGTAGACAGTGAGATTAGGTTCTCACCAATGTAAAGATCACTAATGCTTAAGCCAGCCAGTACCTGTCTCATAATTTCTTCATTAATTTCATGATTCGTCTTCGTAATTATTATGTTTAGTTTTATTGAGGGCTTAAGTTCATAAAATGAACGGTTGAAGGCTGTTCTCCTGCTTCTAATGTATTCGTTGCTATTCTTCAATTCAGACCAATTCTCAACTATTTTATTGCTGAGTTCGTGTAGTAGCGCTGGTAATCGGGAAAGCTCTACCTCGGAGTTGTTGAGATCTTTCATTAGAGCGTCATATGACACCATAAGGGGTACTGGAAAACTGGGGTATTTAAGCTTTACCCCATTTGAGGTATCTAGGGATGAGACGAAAGACTTATAAATAAGTGCACTAAAGACCTCATGTGAATTACAAGAATTTAGGTATTAGGATTAGGTGCCCCATATGTGGCAATTATGGTACGCTTGTGATTAAGGTGAAGAAGGGTAGATATAGGCAGGCATACGTTATTCATTGGCCCGATAAGCAGCATTATGTGTCCAAATTCGTGTTATTAGATATGGGCATAGACATAGATAGGGTGCCGCTTGATGAGAACTAATTTTTCTTGAGTTCAAGTTCAAAATTGTGAAATTAAACACCTACGTATATCTCTATGCCCAGGTCCCTGGCTAATTCGACGGCTTTGATCCTGGAGATCGGTCTCTTCTAATGGATGGAAGGATCCTATATAAAGGTGGCCTTTTCCAGAATCATCAGATAAAATATTCCTCTCAGATGAAGAGGTACGAAGGGCATTAAAGCTCCGATCTCTACGTTTAAAATTAAATTAATACAATTTTAGCAATAATACAGAATAGAAACGACAAAGAGAAAGAAAACCTTATAAAGGAGCAGTAATTAGTAAGAATTGAGTGATAGAACGTGCCGTCCCATGGGTCATTGACAAAAGCAGGCAAAGTGAGGAGTCAGACGCCTAGGATTCCTGCTAAGCCTAGGAGGAATTTGGTTCCTAGGTTGAGGAATAGTCGTAATTATAGGCGTTTGTTGTATAGGCTTGGTCAGGGTCAGCAGGTTTCGTAGTTTTGTTTTAAATTGTTTCTTTTTGTTTTGTGGTTTCTTTGTTGTTGTCGTGGGTGTAGTGTATATTGGGTAGGGTTGGGTGTGGTGGTGGCAACGTTTGTGGCTGGTTTTGGGGTTGTGTTTTTGTGGATGGGTGGGAGATTGCGCTTATTACTTGGGAATTACGTAGGGTTGGGCGTGTTTAATAATCCATCGACCTGGGCGTGTGTCGCTGTTGCTGCAGGTATTGCCTAATACGTGGTGGGTAATGTCGATTCTTCGGTTGAAATCAAAAGGATCTATGGATTATTTCTTGGCATTTGCAACGCTCGTTATGGTAAATGTGAAGTCCATGATTAGGCTCTTTGTTCAACTTATTATTAATCGCGTTACTAACGGGATCCTCGCCAGAAATGTCTCAATAACCTAAAGCTCATTCAAAGCCGCTTGAGTCTCTTCCTGATTGGGATTTCCCATTCAATTTATTAACATATGCCTCCCTAGCCGATTCATGGCGTGGTATTGATCAATATAAAACTGAACCCAGAGTAGTACAGCAATGCCAGCCTAGTGCCGAAAATCGCTCATTAATCATTATTCAACGGCTTATTTCCAACAGGCCACACTATATGCCATTATACGCATATACCCATGAGATTAAACCAAGTTAATGATAGAGTTGCAATTCGGCATTAAAGCTTCATGATTCTCTCCTGCAAAGCACCTCCAGGAATACATTAGCATCAACCAGGTACATGGGCCCTCCTCCTCAGGGCCTCGATTATGTCCTCACCGCCCCATTGATAGTCAGACTGAAGGCCGAGGCCCACAATGGCGTCAATACCACCAACCTCCCCATGCAACGCCAGTTCCCTGGCTATTAAATCAGCAATGGCCCTTGACAACGAGCCCCTCCTAAGCCCATACTTCACGGCAACGTACCTACGAAACCTCTCAGCCAAATCCCTGGGCAACTCAACCTTAATAACCTCAACATCCCTCCCACCACCCACCACCTAACCACCAAAGAACATAAGTACAAAAGCACTTAAGAGCCTTTTTTAATTCCACGAAAACATAACACATAGCAATAACGTACTTAATGTCGTTGATTCTACGCCTTTGAAAAGAATGAGCAGTAAAATGCGGAAAGGAATTAAGTCATGGCGTGCTTATTCTTCACGGCTGACCTGGACCACCTTATACCTAGAAGGGTTATAGCAAATGCGTAGATTAGCAGTACCACGGTTATTATCACTGGGACATAAGTAGCCATGTAAAAGGCAAGTAAATCACCAAGTGTAGGTGTGGTGATTAGGTGCGGTGGGAAACCCATGATAGTATATATAAAGCCAAGCTCACCAGTGGGCACGATTAGGCACAGGGCTAGGTAAATCAGGGACTGAAGAAGGGCCCTCCTAAATCCAAAGCTAAATTCTTCAATATCGTCCTTAATGAACTTAGTTATTAACGTGAAACCGATGATTGAAATAGCTACCTGATAAAGCATTGATGGCGAAAAACCATTAACTAGAACAGGAGGAATGATGAAGACCCATGCAAATGGGTTTAGGAAAACAGCAACGCCAAGGCCATACAATAGACGGGTATAGTTTTGAGACATATCATCACCCAAGTAAGCTTTAGATTCAGGAGACATTTAAGTTTTGGCAAGACCACGTATTGTAAAATAGTGAGTAAATGTTCAAGTCACTATATACGCATCCTTGGTATGTACCACTATATATTGGAGCCCATTTACCGGACAACGATGCAGTTACTACTATGAAATCAGCAGGTTCAAAATAAAAGATCCAACCGGAATTAAAGTACCAACTGTTGGGAGGTATTGAAACGCCATAAAACGATGTACCTGTCGTCGTATAACTAAACGTAGGAGTACCGCTAAAACCAGGTAAACTCCAATACGTAACCTGAGGTTGCGGATTAAGCGCATTCAACCAGCCCTGGCCGTTTATGTACGTAACAACGAAATACTCATAGAGACCAAGCGGATCCCACATCATGCAATTCACCTGGAAAGATGTAGTCTGTCCAGGTGAGACTGATGTAGAACCCCATGCGAAGGTGCAATATTCAATAATTGTAGCTGGCTTAATTACTACAACACCACCTGCGGATGCTAGTGCAATCGGAGGACCTATTAAATTCAATATGAGGAGTGCAATCATGTATATGGAAGCCAAGCCAATAACTATACCACCATACTTCCATAGTTTATACCCTAAGCCTACACCCTTAGTTTTAGTTGGAGACTTCATCATTAGTTGCTTAAACCTGAGGGCTTTTTAACTCGGGTGTTCAGACAAAATACTCGAGGAAAACACCAAGGAAGATTAATCGATGAAATTGACTGTATGCACATTTCCCGCCTCCACTAACCAGATGATGCAAACCAAACCAACAGCGTCAAACCTCAATAATACCATTAACACTCACTTGATCTCGACCTATCGCATACTCAAGCCTAAGACGCCTTACTCACTAAGTGATAAATTGTATTTTTAGCCTTCAGGATTATATTTTACCCTAATAAGAGGGATTAATTACTCTAAAGTTATTGATGGATTTCAAAATAACTGGCGATACGTATTAAATCGTGAGTTAGAAAAACTTTTCGTAACGTTTACTGTGGTCATGGGTTTCACGGTTTAGCCGTGTGTTTTCTTTTTAGGTGTTGGGTTATTATGAGGGTTGTTAGGTAGGTTATTAGTATTGCTGTTGCTGCGATCCCGACTTGTGTTAGCTTGGTTGTTAGGTCGGCTAGTATCCATGATGCGTAGTACGTGGTGTAGAAGATCAAGGCTTTGTTATTTATTGTGGGTTTGTAGTTTGTGAGTAGTTTGAAGGGTAGGTAAAATGCTATGGATACTATGAACCAGCCTAGGAAGTTTGTTGATGGTACGCCGAAGTACTGGCCTTTCTCCATCCACCTCCATAGGCCCACCGGTCCTGAGAGGAGGGGGTCGAAGGCAGCGTCCAGGGCTACCATACCGATTGCCGCTAGGTAGTAATTGCCGGCTGCCTCCATTGTGAAGTAGCCGAGTGCGGCCCAGAGGAATGGTATGTAGATTGGTACGCCGAGGATTTCAGGGCCCATGGCTATGGTATATCTATAGTGACCGAAGGGTACTCCGTAGTTCACCCCGAGGTATTCGAAAATGAACGAGATCGAGCAAGCCATGACTAGGAACGTTAGGCTCTTCCTAATGCCTAGGTTAATTATGGAGTTTGTTAGATAAACGATGATGAAGAATAATGGGGATGAGAGGAAACCAACTATCAGTGCTACCCAACCCATAGTGATTGGGATGTTGCTTAGGGCAAAGAACACCACGTAGATGTAGGCAAGGGCCCAGGCAATGTCATGCCTATCCATTAGATGATGGATTACCATAGCTTAAAAAGGTTTTCGTTAAAGTAGTGTATTAAATGTTATTATTAAAAGATAAGTGGTTTTAAAGCAAGCATTTTTGCATAATAGGTGGGGTCACTTAAATTGGTTAATGTCGCCATCGAATTAAGAACGGTTGTGATGTTAGATTAATTCCACATTGATTAAGTGTTTGTGCTTTAGGGTTAGGCTTCTTCGGGTGTTTCGTACCATTTGACCTTTTCTCCTATCATTGCTCTCATTTTCCATTTTGTGGTTTTTGGGGCTTGTTCTATTGCTTGCCTTAACCTGTTTATGTTATTGAGTACTCTCTCCTTTGCCTTATTTGGTAGTTCTATTGTGTTGAGGTAGTTCGTTGTTCTTTCTAGGTTTATTGTTGTTGTTTTGTATAGTCCCCAGTCGTTTGATGTTAATTGCGTTATTCTACCCAGGTCTATTGTGTCGTTTGTGTCCTTATCGCCTAGTTCGAATTTGTAGAGCATGGCTATTATGTCCTTGATATCCTTCTCATTTATCTCCCATATCTGGAGCTTGGTCATTAGTAGGTCGCTCGGTGGTATTGTTGGTGAGAACCTCTCGAGCCTATCCGAGAGGTCTATGACGTGGCTCTCCCTGAAGGTGTCTAGGAAAACGTCGATTCTCATATTGAATTTAGGATCCATGAACTTAAGCCTCTCCCAGCCATGGAGTGCATTAAAATGTTTATCCGCCATAATACCGATGGTTTCTAGCGCCTTAGAAACCTTCCCTGAATCCCTCTTATGCGATGCTAAATCGACATCCTTAGGCTCTCGTTTAAGGGGTGGGACTTCCGGGTATATGTCACGTACTAGGAAGTAGATGGCTATACCACCAAGTAACCTGCACGTTACCTTGTTATTAGAACATGTGTTAACAATTTCTAAGCCCCTATTTAGTTTTTCTTCAGTGATATCCTGACCCATCTAGCAACTTTTTCCTCTATTATGCTTATAAGCTTTTCTCACATACACCTTTATTCGCAATAATTAGATCTTAATAATAGATCTTATTTGGTATAGTGATGCGGGAAAACTTTTTAAGTAATTGTGGGAAGGCAAGAATAATGGGAGATAGGATTAGAGTTGTTTTAGTATCTGATCTACATGGTTCGGAGATAGCCTATGCAAAACTTGCAAACATACCAAAAATATACAAGGCAGATATTGTAATACTTAATGGTGATTTAACAGGTAAGGCCCTAATGCCAATTATTAAGCTTAAGAATAACCAATACACTGCCAACGTCTTCGGCGAGGTTAAGACTTTCGATGAGAAAAAGTTAGAGGAAGTCATCCGAGACGCAAAAAATAGTGGTTACTATCCGTATGTTGTTGACGAGGATGAATATAACGAATTACTAAATAATAATAGTAAAGTCCGTGAAAACTTAGTAAAATTAATGATTAGTAGTTTTGATGATTGGATGAGGAAGGTTGAGGAAAGATATAGGCAGTTTAATGTAAAGCTCTTTTACTTCCCTGGAAATGATGATCCCCACGAATTCGTAGACCACATAAAACACATTGACAATGATACTTTAATCTACGGCGATGAGAAAATACTGGAAATAGACAAGTACGTACTACTTGGTTTTGGATACTCAAACCCAACACCCTGGCATACTGAAAGAGAATTACCTGAAGATGAAATTAAGAGAAGACTGGAGAACCTGTTTGGGAATATTGAACCGAGTAAAATGACTAGAGTATTGGCTGCAATACATGTACCACCTTATGGCACAACGATAGACCTAGCGCCCAAACTAACCCCAGATTTGAGACCAGTAACCACTGGTGGCGAGATGGTCATGGATCACGCCGGCAGTACAGCCGTTAGAGAAATCCTTGAGAAGTACGGTCCCGCAATCGGCCTCCATGGTCATATTCACGAATCTCCCGGTATAGACTATTTACAATGTAAATGTGGCCGTAAGGTTCCCGTAGTAAATGCCGGTAGTGAATACATGGTTGGAGCCCTAAGGCTTGCCTATTTGATTATTGAGGATGGAAAATTAAAGGATAAAATCTTCGTTAGAGGCTAATACCGATGTAAATTAAGAGCAACCAGGAAAATTACTGGAAATTTTAAAATAGTATTATTGTTTAATGGTGACAGTAGCATTTATAAGCAAGCCTTAATTACAAGGGCTGGGAGATAAAGAGTGGAGGGTGACGATGAGTCATCCAGCGTAGAACCTTACGAACGTTATGTGAGCACGCTATACGATGAATTGGCGTCCAGATACGAAATAATTTATTTAAAAGCTTCCAAGTATTATAGGCATCTGTATGGTGAACTTTACGGAGTGTTCAAGGAGTATTTTGACAACATAAAAATAAGGAGTAAGGTCCTCGATCTCGGTAGTGGTACTGGTATCTGGAGTAGGTTTCTTAGATCGCGTGGCTATCACGTGGTTAGTCTAGACATATCCTATGCGTCAGTTAATAAATGTAAGAGGGCCAGAAGATGCAGTGACCCTATTCAGGGTGATGCTGTCAGGTTGCCCTTTAGGGATGGGTATTTCGATGCCGTCATAGCTTACGGCAGTGTTTTCAATCACATTATAGAGTCTGAGAACGCATTTAAGGAGGTCTCTAGAGTGTTGGAGAAGGGTGGCTACTTAATATTCGATGCCGATAATCTAGTGTGTATAGACATGGCATATGAAGCATTGTTGGGTGGCATATCAGCGAGGAGGTTTTTGAAGGGGTTACTCGATGGTAAGGGCCATGTTGGTTATTGGTATGGCCATAATAATGAGATATTACCATTTAGATTCTTTACGTATAAGGAACTAACAAGTATGTTGCACGAACGCGGATTTAAAGTAATCGATGTCAAAGGTATACACGTACTCTCCAATATAATACCATCGAGGCTACACCAATGGGGTGATAATAAGATCAAGAAGCTTGCCGCATTATTTTACGAGTTTGATAATATACTAGGTAACTATGCACCGTTTAAGTATTTGGCGACGACTTTCATTATAATTAGTAGGAAGGTTGGTTCGTGATTTTAAACACAACTTAGAACCATCTTATTATTGTTGTTTTTCTGTCTGTTAGGAAGTCTATTACGTCTATTTGTGGGTGGTGGCTTCCGAGTCCCGATATCCCCCTACCTCCGAATGGGAACCAACCAACCGGTGCCGCTATGCCAATGTTAACGCCGACGTTGCCCACATTCACGTTATTCACGAAATACCTAGCCCAGGCACCATTTTGCGTGAATATCGCGGCTGAGTGGTGGTACTTACCCCTATTGATCCAGTCAATAACCTCATCAAGATTGCCAGCCCTCATCAAATTCGCAACGGGTCCAAAGACCTCCTCCCTAGCGATGTCCATGTCCGGACCAACACCCTCGAGTATCGTAGGACCTAGGTAGAAGCCCCTTGGGTAGTCCTGAACCTTGTAATCCCTACCATCAAGCACAACCCTGGCCCCGGCGTTCACGGCATTCTCAACCTTCCTAATCACGTTCTGCCTATACTGCTCAGTGGTCATTGGACCCATCTCCACAGACTCATCAAGCCCATAACCAACCCTCAACACCCTAGCCCTCTCAACAAAGGCGTTCCTGAACTTGTTGTAGAAGTTATCATCACCAACAACCACGATGTTCTGTATAGCCAAGCACCTCTGCCCAGCATTACCATACTTCGAGTGAATCAACGTCTCCACAGTCCTCTCGAGGTTGGCGTCAGGCATGACGACGGCGTAGTTGGCGGCACTACCACCGCCAAGGAACCTCTTACCAGCCCTCGCCGATGCCTCATAGAGCCTTAGGGCTATTGTCGATGTGCCAACGAATGCGGTACCCTCAACAAGCCTGTGCGTCACCAGGTACTCAACAACCGAGTTGTCCAGGTGCACTAGGTTTAGAACGCCTGGTGGTAGTACGTCAGCCATCAACTCCATGACGTAGGTCATGGGTATCGGAGTCACCGGGCTAACCTTAACAACCACAGTGTCACCGAGGGCTATTGCGTACGGTATGAACCAGAAGGGTATCATGACTGGGAAGTTGTAGGGTGTTATTATTGAGAACACACCCAGTGGCTCCCTCATCATTACCTCATCAATGTCCTTGGCAATCTCACGCTGATACTCACCCTTGGATAGTGTGAGTAGTGCGGATATTGCGGCTTCGACATTCTCAATAGTCCTCCTCAAATCACCCCTAGAGTCACTAATCGGCTTACCATGGTTCTGCGTATTAACCCTAGCAATATCCTCCTTATGCTCCTCAAGAACCCACTTAATCCTGAAGAGGTACTGAAGTCTATCGGGAACTGGAGTCCTACTCCAGGTCTTGAATGCCTCATAGGCAGCCTCAACAGTCTCATCAACATCCTCCTTACCACCAAGGGGAACCTCACCAATAACCTCACCAAGACCGGGGTCAAAGAGTTGACCAAAACCTAAGGGGTGGCCATCAATCCACCTACCACCAACAAAACTCCTCAACCTACCCCAAAACCTCCTAGGAACCTCAAGAACAGGCATACAATATTAAAAACAAACAAAAACATAAAAATATTATCCTCAAAAAATGAAACAAAGAGCAAAGATTGCAGGGTATTAATAAAACATAGTATAAATTAGTTAGATACTAAGCATTTATTTTTATCCTTGGTATTGATCATCGAGCTTCTTTATCGCTTGGTCTATCTTTTCTATGCCCTCGTCTATCTGCTCCCTATTTATTATCAGTGGTGGTGCTATTATGAACCAGGAGGGCCCGGCGAATACGTAGACCCCCATGTTTAGTAATTCGGCTGCGACCTTATCGACCATTGTGGGTACTCCCTTGTATCTATCGTCGTATGTTCCGAAGGGTGTCTTCCTCGAGTCCTTAATGAACTCTATGGCCCAGAATAGGCCAACGCCTCTAACATCACCAATGCTCTTGTGCCTATCTTTCAACTCCTCCAACCTCTTGGCTAGGTACTCGCCCATCGCCCTAACGTGACTAAGCAAGTCTAGCCTCTTGTACTCCTCTATAACCGCTGGTATTGCGGCTAGCGATACTGGGTGCGCCTCGAATGTGTGCCCATGGGCGAAGTACTCATCCTCGAAGTAATTAGCAACCTCCTTACTAACTGCCGTTATGCCTATTGGTACGTAGGATGCCGATGCACCCTTAGCCGTGGTCAAAATGTCAGGCCTCACACCCCACAGGTTCACAGCCCACCAATCACCAACACGGCCCCAGCCAGTCATTACCTCATCAGCTATGAAGAGGACATCATTCTCCCTAGCTATCCTCTGAAGCGTTGGTAAGTACTCCTTAGGCGGTACAACAACACCATTCGTACCTGTTATTGGCTCCACGAGTATTGCAGCCACATTCCTCTCATTCTTAATTACATAATCTACATAATTGGCACAGGCCAGACCGCACTCAGGGTACTTAAGCCCAAGCGGGCATCTATAACAGTATGGTTCTGGGACCCTAACGACACCATGCATCGTATGCGGTTCAGCAAACCAACGCCTATAATCGCCAGTTAAGGATATGGAGGCTAGGGTTGAGCCATGGTAAGACCTATACCTGACAACAATCTTGAACGCCGGCTTCTTGTACAGCCTAGCTATCTTAACTGCCGCCTCATTGGCCTCCGTACCCGATGTTGAGAAGAAGAACTTGGTAATACCCTGGGGCATTATCTCGAGCAATGCCCTGGCAGCCCTAGCCCTAGCCTCCGTCGCGAATGCTGGGGATATATACTGCAGTGTATCCAATTGTCTCTTTATCGCACTTATCACGCTCTCATTCCCATAACCAAGGTTAACATTGACCAGTTGTGATGAGAAGTCCAGGTATTTCCTGCCTTGCGAATCATAGAAATAAACACCCTCAGCCCTAACAACATTAAGGGGCTCCCAGCCTCTCTGCCTACGCCAAGTACCAAATAAATGCTCACGAACAGTCCTACTGATATCCTCCATCATACAAAGATAGAATAAATAAACCAATTAATAAACATTACCCACATAATGCAAAATAATTTGGTAATAAAAATCCAAAATATCATAATTATATATGAACAATATTTTTCTACTATTTTCCTGAATATTTATGAGAAACTATATATTTGATTTAATGACGTGGCTATACCGCTTACGGTTACGACACTCTTTGCCCTGATGTCATGTCTTTGTTAATCATGATTATCCGATTAAAATCACTCACCGTAGTTAATCGTATCTTACCTATTCCTTCAGGAGGTAGTTAATTAGTGATTATTACGCATGCTCAGTAAGAACTATAGGATTTCTAGTGCCCTGGTGCTTCTCAAGGTTGGTTCCTGTAGTTTAGTGATTGTTTAGTGGTGTAGTAGGTCGTGCTGAGATACTTAAGCATGCTAGTGCGTCATACGATGCATTATTTCTATTTAACGTTAAAATATTTCTATTTAAAATTGTAATTTTCATATTTTATTTCAATAATTCCCGAGCATATATGTAATTTTTTATGTAATTTTGGGCGTAATATTTAAAAATGAGTACTACTTTTTATTAAACATGCCTCCCAGGTATTCGCTGCTTAGGGTTGATTTGAGGAATAGGTTGTTTAGGGTTGAGTACTTTGATTATGGTACTGTGATTAGGCGCTTCCTTGGTGGTCGTGGATTGGGTGCTTACCTGGCTCTTAAGGAGATCCCTAAAGGTATTGATCCATTGGGTCCCGAGAATAAGCTCTACATGCTTACGGGGCCATTGACTGGTGTTGTTCCCATAGCCTCATCTAGGATGACTTTTGTTGCTAAATCGCCGCTTACTGGCTCATACACGCACTCCAAGATGGCTGGTAATTTCGCCTATTGGCTTAGGAAGTCTGGTTATGATGGTGTTGTCCTTGAGGGTAAGGCTGACGAACCAATATACATATCCATTGTTAATGGTACCGTCGAATTTCACGATGCAAGACACATGTGGGGTAAGGATGCCCTCGAAACAGAGGTAATGATTAGGAGGGAGATGAAGTGCACCGGTGAGAATGATTGTGGTGTAATAACCATAGGACCTGCCGGCGAGAACCTGGTCAGGTTTGCAAGCATAATGGGCTCATTCACGCAAAGAGCCGCCGGTAGGGGTGGTCTTGGCGCTGTGATGGGTAGTAAATTGGTTAAGGGCGTCTTCGTTAAGGGCAATAGGGATTTGTTAGCCGAGGCCTTTGATAGGAAGAAATTACTCGAGATTGGGGTTAGAGTTAGTGGTAGGATTGCTAAGGGAAGTGGTAAGGATCCACTGCATAAGTTCGGTACATCGGTACTCGTTAACATAATAAATAGTGTTGGTGCCCTACCAACAAGGAATTTCGAAACAGGGGTAATGCCAACGGCTGAGAAATTCAGTGGTGAGGTCCTTGCCGAGAAGTTCCTTGTTAAGAGGCATGGATGTGCACTATGCCCAATAGCCTGCACAAAGATCGGTAAGGCTTCATGGGGTAACAGAAGTAGTAATAATATTAAGTATGAGTATGAGTCCTTATTTGCGCTTGGGTCGAACCTCGGTGTTGATGACCCAAACGCTATCCTGTCAATGATAGATGCATGCAATAGGTATGGTTTAGACACCATAAGTACTGGAAATACCCTAGCAACGGCTACTGAACTTTCACAAAAGGGCTTATTCCCTGAGAAGATTACGTGGGGTGACGCAAATACATACATGAAGTTAATAGAGGATATAGCATTTAGGAGGGGTATTGGTAATGAACTCGCCGAGGGCGCCTATTACCTATCAGTTAAATACAAAGACCCAGAGTCCTTTGTTGGGACGAGAGGCCAGGGATTCCCGGCATACGACCCAAGGGCTCTGAAGGGATTCGTTATAGCCTACGCAACGGCAAATAGGGGTGGTGATCATAATGAGGCTTGGCCTGCCATGATAGAGCTTGGACCGTACCCATTTGGTCCCTACCCAAACAAGGTCTTTGATCCCTTGGGGGAAGTCGAGGAGAAGATAGTATTCACCGTGTGGGAGCAGAATTACTACGCGGTTTACGATAGTCTAGTCCTTTGCAACTTCGTGGATCAGGTTGGCGATGATTCATTAAGGCCCGAGGAAATAGTCGAGTTATTAAATGCATATGCAGGTTGGAACCTAACATATGAGGAGTTAATAACTATTGGTGAGAGGATATTTAATACGGAGAGGTTGTTCCACGTTAAGGAGGGTAGGTGGGTTAGGGATGAATTACCACCCAAGATTTTGAAGAAACCTATGCCTGATGGGCCAGCCAAGGGACACACTGCGGAGAAGTTCTTTGAGTGGGGTATCAAGAAGTACTATGAGTTGAGGGGTTGGGTTGATGGTAAACCAACCAGGGATACCTTGAGAAAGCTCGGTCTTGAGGAGTTCGAATACCTACTCTAGAGCATCCTACTCTCTCTATAGTAAAACCTAATTCCCCTATTCCTCAACTCATTAATGAATGGTTCTGGGTCAATTACACGCTCTGGGGGCAATACGCCATAACCCTTAACTCTCATTAACACAGCCACAACCGGCGGTACACCCGTCATGTACTGAGTTCCATCGAAGGATTCGTGAGGACCGCTCATGAACTCCACCTCCACGGACTTACTGTCATAGTCAAATATTACCTTTGCAGATTCCCACTCGTCAGGTAATTCATTTTCTGCGTACCCCAACAATCCCCTTACCCTTAATAGTTCCCTTAGGTATTTCCTGGTTCTAATACCCATAACCTCCGTATCCTCACCAAATAATTTGGCTATGACCATCATATCCTCAAACCCGGTGCCACCCTCCATCCAATCAACATACTCAACACCCCTGAATGAATCTGGGAACGTGGCTAATTCACTGTGTATCGTTAGGTAAGTCTTAACCCTACCTATTGGCTCAACAAAATCAACATACTCAGACCTGGATGCCGGGTCGTAGTATCTATACTCACCATTTTCGAAAACAGGCGCCTTCATTGTAAGTTCATCAAGTTGCGTGTCAGGGCTCCAATTAATCCTGCCTGACTTAGAAACCCAACCATCCCTAATCCTAATCCTCCGCGGAGTACCATGAAGCCTAAACAACCACTGGGCCACAACATTTGTAATTCCAGGCTCCGCCCCAATACCGATCAAAGCCAACAATCCCTCCTTCTCGAAATCCTCATTAAGCTCCAACTGCCTCTTGGTCATCCAGAATAATCCACCCAGGTCTAGGTAGTTAACACCAGCCTTTAGGCAAGCCCTCATGGCATTAATATTGAAGTAGTACTGGGCTGCATTGATTACGTAATCTGAACCCCTTATCTTGCTGGCTACGTCGTCGACATTATTTAAATCACCAAATACATAATCAACATTAAACCTAGGCTTAACTATATCGAGCACGGAAACATCAACATTGCTCTTTATTAACTCATGAACAATAACGCTCCCTATTAAGCCAGAACCACCGATAACAATAACCCTCATACTATTTTAACACCCTATTCTTCATTTATTACCATTTTTATCATTTCCTCATAGTTTCGTCTTATAAAAGCATGGGCTACCACCATTAGGTGCTGGTAGATAAAGCATGACCGGTTCCCATAATGGGTTAACATCGTGTGGACCATCGTACTCATTAAACCTAGCAATGTCATAACATGAGATGTTGATTGTAGGCTTAAGTCCCATTATTATTCTTGAGAGCTCAAAGGCTAGACCAGGTCCTAGCTTAGCCCCATAACCATCTAAACCACCTATCAAGTATAGGTTCTCCACCTTACCCACCTTACCGATGACTGGCTCATAGTCATAGGCCATATCGACAAGACCGTAACCGGCTATTAAAGACACCATGTTGCTATCATCTCTCTTCTTCATAAGGCCTATAAGCCAGTTCCTGTAAGAGCGATTGGTTAATTCCTTAACTTTCCTAAGATTGTTTGTCTTGACATTACCATCACCAGCAATAAATGCAATTCCATCAAGGGCATTGCCTATGGGTCTCGTGTAGTAATCGTAAGTGTAATCGGATATTGAGTACTTATTTAACTTAGTCTTCCCTAGAATCAATATAGCCCTTGTTCCATAACTAACAAGGGGTAAATCAAGACCAGCATCTCTCGCTATTTCGACATTCCAACCACCGGCAGCTAAAACTATAGAGTCCGCATTTAATTCACCGTTTTTGGTCAATGCTATAGCCTTATTATCCTTAATAATGAGCCTTGCATTGTCATGAATTATGCGTAATCTCCTATGTAATATGTCTATTATCCTCCTTATTGAGACTAGATACTCATACTCACCCATGATTACGTACTCCTGCTCATCATAACTAAGGCCCGTAACCTCACGTGCCTCCCTCGAATCCAAGACCTTAACCCTAACACCCGCCTCCTCAATATCGCCTATAACAGGCTCTACCATCTTTAGCGAATCTAGGTTTGGGTATATGTGCAGGGCTACGTAATTCTTCAGAAACCTCTCCTTATACTCCTCCTCCAAATTCCTATAAATCCTCATCGTCTCCTTAGTAACATTGATGTCGCTTGGAGATGGAAGCATGTTGGAAAAAACTAAATCCACAAGCGGTGGCTTCTTGCCATTATGTATTATCGTAACATCAAATCCCTCATTACTGAGGAAATAGCCCAAAAAAGTACCAGCTATGCCGCCACCAATAATTACTACTTTCGCATATCAATCCCCAAATTTTTGGTTAAAGTAGGACTTAATAAATATTTCTGAAAAAGTTTTAAATTATTAACGCGAATACTTAGTAATTATTCTGGTGGTATTTCCTGGAATAACGCGTCTAGGTTTATTCCCTTTCTAGCGTTGTTCCACCTAGCCACTAGGTAAATGACTATACCTAATCCATACATAACTACCAGCGATACTATTGTAGGTACATTAACCGGCAGCATCACTGGGTTACCCCAAGTCGTTGTTAAAGCCCATGCTAAGAAGGCGAACACTGCGAACCCAATCCAGGAGATAACAGGGATTCCGAGGAATTTAGCCTTAATGGGTACGTACCTCTCGTAAATATTTCTCCTGACGAAGGGCATTAGGGCAGCCACAAGGGCGAATATGGCGTAACTAATCTCAAATACCGTGGTTATATCTACCGTCGTTAATACTGTTATTGTTGTGTACATAACCATACCAATGAAACCAATCACACCAGCCGTAACCAAGGCCCATGTTGGTGCGTGAAACCTCTCACTAACATCACCAAGCTTAGCTGGTGCTACCCTATCAAAGGCCCAGGCGAAGAGGTATCTAACCAATGCTGTGAGTAATGGTACGTTTGAATACGTGTTCGGCCACCAGAAGGCAAACCAGGCTATGAAGTATAATGCGACACTTCCGGTGCCTAGGAGTAGGAAGAATGGTGGGAATGGTCCTATTGATGATAGCGCATCAGCCACAGGATCACTAATACCGTTATTATATAGGTATGAGTACGCAGTCATGAATTTACCGCCGAATGCATACAATATTAGGTCTGTGTACATTATGTAGTATGCCGCTATTATTAGTATCGCCACTATCGTTGAGTAGAACATGTTCTTCCTAACCTGCTTCATCTCGCCAGCCCACGATGCTGGCAGGTTCTGCCACACGTAGTAGTACCACACTGGCGCTATTGTGAGCACAATGGCGTATGTTAGGGGTTCAAAGACCATACCATTCTTAACTGCATCATTGACAACAACACTGACTGGGTCACTAACACCACTCAACTTGGCAAGGTTCGCATAAAACACAGACCTATTAACCAGGGCAAAACCCGCAAAGGCTATGATTGTGGCAATTAATGTAACCGCACCACTCCATTTCAAGAATGACCACTGGATCCTTGGGTATATGGTCAGGGCAGCGGCATATAGTATGAGTATTGTACCGACAATCAGCGTTCCCTCAGTACCCGTAATCCAACTACCTAAATTCAATAGGCTTGAGTTATTATAATAAAGCCCTAAGCCCGTCAGGAGATCTCCTAACCAAGTTGCACCAAGTGTACTATAGACACCTAGAGATATTGCAAAGGCTATCCACAGGGCTACGTAGTTCATCAAACCAATGAGTGGGTGTGAGGCCCTGCTATTGAATACGTAGTCACCGCCAGACCTGGGCATCGTGACACCGGCTATGTAGAATAGGTACGTTATGCCGAGTATTGGTACAAGCGTTATTAAGTAACCAAGAGTCCACGTTAGTATGGCATTGGTTGATGGAGCCAGGAAAAACCAGCTTGCTATCAAAAGTGGCACACCACCAGTCACAAGACCGAATATGGCACTTACTGAGGCCCAGGGACTTATCTCCCTAACCAAACCTGTGGCTTCTCTCAGAAACAACGTAGGCTTTTTCTCCGCACCCTCCGGCATGTAAATAGAATACTTTTAATATTTAAAAGCTTTACTCACTCTATTAAATACATGCACATTGTGGGTAATTTTTAAATAATGTTTATATTAGGCAAATGTCTGGCGATTTTTATGGGTTGGGTCTTTGGTGGTGCTGGTGAGCCGCTGGATTCCCTTAAATCTCCACGGTTTTCCCAACCTATCACGTTTGCAAGACTTCCATTCATTAGGGATTTGAGGGGTAATGGTGTTTTAGGGGTTTTCGTTGGTATACCCTTTGATGGTGGCGCCACATACTATACGGGTGCTAGACTTGGTCCCCAGTTTATTAGGGCTGAGTCTAGGTTGTTGAGGCCCTATAATATGGACTTGGATGTTTATCCATTTAGGGTACTTAGGGCTGTGGATTATGGCGATGTCGATGTCGTACCAACGAACGTCATTAAGACCCTCGATAGGATTGAGGATGGTGTTAGGGATATAATAAATCAGGGTGCCACGCCGTTCATTGCCGGTGGTGATCACAGCGTAACACTCGGCATTCTCAGGGCAATTGGTAAGAGATACAAACCACTTGTTCTGCATTTCGATAGCCATTTCGACTATTGGGATGAGTATTGGGGTGAAAGGTATACTCACGGTACGTGGGTTAGGAGGGCAATTGAGGAGGGATTAATTAGTGGTGTTGTCCAGGTTGGTATTAGGGGTCCTCAGTATGATAAGGCTGACCTGGAATATCCCAGAGAATCCCCGGCACCCATTAGGGTTATAACAATGAGCGAGGTTGATTCCAAAGGCATTAATTGGTTAATTAATGAATTAAGGGGCTTATTGAGGGGCCCAGTTTACATATCCTTTGACATAGACGTCATAGACCCAGCCTTTGCACCGGGAACTGGAACTAGGGAGGTCGGTGGTTTTACCAGTAGGGAAGCGCTGACCATAGTTAAGTCGTTGAGTACCATGAACTTCGAACTTGTTGGGTTTGACTTAGTCGAGGTATTACCACCACTAGACCCAACGGGAGTCACAAGCCTACTGGCGGCTAATATAATATATCAAGTAATGTCCGTAAAAGCTAAGCAGTTAAGTAAGGGAGTTACTTAATCATTCAGAACGCTTCCTCTATTTTAAATACCTCACCAACACCTGAACTTTTCAGTAAACTAACCACGTGCTTCATACCCTCCACTACCCTATCAACATCCTCCTTAGTGTGCTGTACCGATACTGTCCATTGTTCATCAGGTGCAATACATTGGGGTATCAAGCCCCTACTAACCATGCTCGTCAGATATACATACATTGCATCGAGGTTTACATACTTCACAAAATCTCTCCAGTTACGTAACTCCACAGCCTCCCTAGTTAAGTAAATACCCCCGCTCGTGCCAGCGTATGATATGTAGGCAGGTATTTTATTATCATTCATTATGTCAATACCTGCCTTGGCAATCTCTTCGCTTAGATTCGAAGCCCTAGTCATCGCATCCCTCGTTAATATCTTAGTGAGGGTTATGTATGCTGCGTACACGGAGAGTGGGTTAGAGTTGAATGTGCCTCCATGAGCAACCTTGTTAGGTCCTATTAATTCCATGATATCCTTCTTCCCAAGCACTGCTGAGAATGGAAAACCGCCACCAATGGCCTTTGACACTATCTTTATGTCGGGTTTAACGCCAAAGTATTCCTCAGCACCTCCATAGAACTTTCCAGAGGTTTTTACCTCGTCAAAGATCAATACCGAGCCATATTCATCAGATATCTTCCTAAGGAAGTCTAGAAAGCCTTTCTTTGGTGGTATGAAGCCCATGTTCATAGCTATTGGCTCCAGGATAATGCCTGCTATCTCATCACCATACTTGCTGAAGACTTTCTCAACACTCTCCTCATCATTCCACTGCGCAACCAACACTGTCTTATAGATGTCCTCAGGTAATCCCATGCTAGCTGGTACAGACCTTGGTTCCTTGGGATGACCAGCCCTGGCAGGTATTGGCTTAAGACCAACCATTAAAGTATCTCGTGACCCATGATAGTGTCCCTCAAACTTAAGTATGTATTTACGACCAGTGTATGCCCTAGCCAACCTAACAGCAAGCTCCGTGGCCTCGCCACCCGTGTTTGAAAACCTGACCATGTCCATACCAAATCTATCCAATAAAACCTTCGCGAGCTTAACGCTATACTCCGTCTCAAAGCCGTATATCGTGCCATTAGCTATGAATGACGATACCTCACTAATAAGCACAGGGTGGGAATGCCCAACAGCAAGTGCACCAAATGCCATGCAGAAATCCACATATTCATTACCATCAACATCCCATATGCGCGAACCCCTCGCCCTGCTCATAAACACCGGGTATGGATCCCAAATACGCCAATTACTGTGCACGCCATATGGTGTATATTTTTTAAGCTCATCATACAATTCTTGGGACCTTCTAGTTTTATTCACATATTCCTTCTTCACGTTTTCTATTAAATCTAGAATGCCCATAGTGCTACATGCGACAATGTACTGTTTTTTATTTATTACTCAAAAAATGTTTTATATTTATCTTGAAGACTAAAAATAAGATCATTATTCACAATTATTAATAAAAACAAAATAAATATATTTAATATTCATATTAAAAATTTTGGACTTAATATTACGCGGGTAAGAATGTTGGGTTATTATCTGTAGCTGGTATTATGGATTTATCCTCAAGGGCATTCCTTATGTGCTTAGGTAATGTGAATAGCACCTTATGAATGTCGCCTTCGTAAAATCTCAATTCACCATGAATTCTATCCCTAATCCTTGTATTAATCTCTTCAGGTGTTAATGTAAGGGGGTCCAGGTTGAAGGAACCTATAACAAAACCCCAGGTGCTGTCAAATGAAGGTACATATACATGGTATGGCCTAGCTATGGGAAATACGGATGCTATTGTTCTATATACTGTGGCAAATGTCCTTAAGGCGTAGAATGTTGATGTTGCTTGTGTCACGATGATGCCATTCTCATTCAATCTATCCTTAAGTATATTGTAGAATTCCACCGTATATAGTAAGTAGGAAGGACCGCCTTCAAGAGGGTCCGTTAAATCGAGGATTATTACATCATACTTATCCTTAGTATTACTTACGAATTTTCTACCATCGCCAATCACAAGTTTTAATTTCGGATTTCCAAAAACCCCTTGGTTCATTTCTGGTAAGTATTCTTTAGATATTTTTATCACATCTTCATCAATATCAACCATGACAACCTCTTCAACGCTCCTGTGTTTAAGCACCTCCCTAGCCGTAGCGCCCTCACCACCACCAAGTATTAACACCTTCCTGGGATTGGGATGCGTGATCATTGCAGGATGAACAAGGGATTCGTGGTAGATGAACTCATCATAGAGTGTGCTTTGGGTCTTCCCATCAAGTATCAATGCCTTGCCCAAATCCTCAAACTCAACAACGGCAACCCTCTGATACTTAGTAGTGCCACTATACAGCACCTTCCTAATGCCCCTAACGTGCCAGCTGAAGGGGGTGTTGAATTCCATAAACCAGGTACCTTCCCTACTAACATTCTCAATACTCATCAATCATGAAGTTAAGACAATATCCTTATAAGTTTAAACGTATTTATTTCGTCATTCCAATACAGGTTTTTGTTCATGGTTACTCATATGATAATCCTGCATTGGCTAGTATATCGGGATGCTTCTTCCAGTAGTATATGGCTAGTATCACGCCTATTACAATCCATACAAAGCTTGCTATCACCGCCACGTTGTACGGGTATGGGGGGTAGTGGGTACACACTGTAGAAGAATATTATGGCTCCGAGCACGGAGGCCACTGTCGGTATTAAGTCATGCTTAAGCCACTCTTTCCTAAGCATACCCTGCCTATGTGAATATATCGTTAAGGCTGAATTGGCCACTATATGGACGGCTATGATACCGAGTCCGGCAAAGGTAAGTAACCAAACACCCCCATTTGTTGGGCCCATTATTAGGCCGGTCACGATGTTTATAATCAATATCAATGTTGCGAAAAGGAGGATGGACCTACTTGGTGTCCTAAATCTCCCGTGAACCTTATCAAGACCAAGTTTCCTAAACCAAAGCCCGTCACGGGCACTACTAAACCAAATCCTAGTCACGGCATTATACTTAGCCACCATGTATGAGAAATAACTATTTATCGTAAATGCAACAAGCAAGGTCCAACCAGCCAAACCAAGGTACTTCATGTAAACAATAAGCCCTGGATCAGGCGACGTTGCGTAAGTGCTCATCTGATTGACGCCCCAACCCACAGTCAATGCGTAGGCTGGTATTATCAGGGCAAGACCTGAGAGAATCCAGGCAGTAATCAAAGCCCACCTAATTATTCTCCTTGGATCCCTAACCTCCTCAGAAATTGTGGTTGCCGTACCTAATCCAGTGAAATCAAGCACTGAGTATATAGTACCGAAAAATACAGGCGCCCAGGTCCATTTGAGAGGTGCGGGTGTCTAAACGACCCAGGTATTCTTAGAACCGAGCATCGCGATTATTATTAGGGCGCTGATAAATAGAAAGAGGGCTTCAGCGAAGCCTGTATACATGACATAATTTAGCGAGGGTCTTATGCCAAGGTATGATAATATGGCTCCATAGGCCCAGATTATTAATGCGAAGACTATCCAAATATACGGTATGTGTGTCACGGTAGGGCTTATTAGGTATAGGAAGCCAGCCAAACCAAGTATTCCAAATGCAGGTCCAGTTAGTTGCTCTAGCATCCAGTACCAGAGGGCCATAACGCCGAGGGGGCCGCTACTCCTTGCTGAATATGCGTAATAACTGCCAGCGTTAACTATGTATTTTGAGAATTCATAAGGTACAACAAGCCAAAGACCGTATATCAACCAAGCAAGTAATATAGCCAATGGCGTTGCACCAAGTGCAAACTGTGCGGTGCCTAACAATAGTATCGCCACATCACCGGCAGGTGCCACGAAAGAGAAGGATTGAAACACAGCGTGCCAAAAAGCCACAGCACCCCTCCTAAGCTGAGTCCTCCTAACCTCCGTACTCATACCGAATTAATATAACATAATCTATATATTAAAGAATTACTCCATATATATTTAACTATGTTGCTAAACATAATAATAATTTATAGATTATTAATTTTATTAATATTAGTCCTGGTGTAATTTATACATGTTTAGCTTATTATTTTTGTGTATCTCAATAACCTTTCAGCCTTACCTGCACTTAATCCTCTATCACCCAATATCGTATACCAATTTCTCATTTGATGCGCGATTTGCAACGCCTTAATTAGCTCCTCCTTACTTAAGCCAAGCTCATCCGCCGTAGTTGGCGCACCAACAGTCTCCAGCGCCTCCCTCACCATTCTCCAATCCCTATTTTGTAGATAAGCACTTATTATTGTTCCAAGGCCCACCTGCTCCCCATGCATCCCCTTACCAGCCACATGCTCTATGGCAAACGCTATTAAATGCTCACTACCTGCAGCGACCCTTGTGGTGTTAGCCAATTCCATTAGGTAACCATCCATAACCTCTGCGTAGAAGAGGGTCTCAATCCCAATGTAGTTCTGGGCCGCAACATCCTTAACCCTCCTCAGGAGTAGGTTAAGTATTGATTCTGCCAGTTGGGCTGCAAAGTCTAGGTATGGCTCATCGCCCAGCCAATACGCCAACCTCCAGTCAAAGAGTGCGGTGTACTTGGCGACCATGTCACCAAAACCAGCTGCAACAAACTTATGTGGTTCCTTCATTAGGACATCGTAATCACCAATCACTAGGTTTGGGGACTTGGTCCTTACTGCGTGTGATTTACCTTCCTTCCACAACACACTGAAGGGTGAGGCTATCGCATCGCTAGACAATGTCGTTGGTATGGATATAGTAAATAAATCCAATTTAAAACCCACGTACTTAACAATATCTATTATTGAACCACCACCAACACCAACAATACCCTCTGCACCAGACTCCTTAACACGCCTAAGCGCATCCTCTGCATTATCGAACGTGGCGCCACCCTCAATCACGTGAGTCACCACGTTATAACCTTTTAGTTAATCTACCAGCTACCGCGTCGCCAGATAACTTACGGGTTGTTGGTCCCATTATTAGAAATAATTTATTGGGCGCATTTGACTGCCTAAACACCTCCCCAATCTCATTAAGCGCACCTAATCCAACACTCATGTTTGTTGCTAATTTTATTAACCTCATAAACGACCTCTTGATAACTCCCTAACCACTTCCTCGAATATTCGTATCCCCTCTTCCAGATGCCTTTTAGTTAAGACTAATGGCGCCATAAACCTAAGAACATTGCCGTAGTGCCCACAGGTGTGCATTAAGACCCCCCTCTCGAACAACATCTTCCTAGACTCACTAGCTAATTCTGTGCCTGGTTCCTTACTTAACCTATCCTTAACGAACTCAACGCCTATCATGAAGCCCAAGCCCCTAACGTCACCAATGATTGGGTATCTCTCGGCAATATCCTCAAAGGACCTCCTAGCATAATCACCAAGTTGCAAAGTCCTATCGAGTAGGTTCCTTGATCTTATGTACTCAATGACTGCGGAACCTGCGGCGAGCGCCAGTGGGTTTGCCCTGTAGGTGCCTAGGTGGAACATCTCGGGTAGTTTCTCGTCGTACTCAGCCCTATAGGCAACAACGGACATTGGTATACCACCACCGATAGCCTTCGATATGCACATTATATCCGGTGTAACGCCTGAGTGCTCCACAGCCCACCACCTACCAGTCCTACCCACGCCAGTCTGAACCTCATCAGCGATAAGCAGTATGCCGTGCTTATCGGCGATCTCCCTAAGGCCTCTAAGAAAGTTCTTAGGCGGTACTATGTAACCACCCTCACCCTGCACCGGCTCCACGACTATTGCACCAACCTCACCAACACCACTATACGGGTCACTCAGTAGGTGATCAATGTAGTTCAGGACCGCATTACCACAATCCTCGGCATCCTTAGCTGGTAACGGACACCTATATGGGTATGGGTATGGAACCCTAACCACGTTAACCATGGGCACACCAGCGTAGACCTGCAGCTCCGTCTTAGCCGTTGCCATGACAATGCCCTGGTGAACACCGTGGTAAGCACCCTCAAAGGCCATGATGACCGGCTTCTTGGTAACCCACCTAGCCAATGCAATGGCTGTCTCGCAGGCATCGGCCCCAGTCACTCCAAAGATTACCTTAGCCTTATCCCTAAGTCCCTCGGGCAGCGTTGAATGTAGGTTTTTCAGGAACCTAATTCTGGCCTCACTGGGTATCTCGCTCATCCAATGCCAATACCTATCCAATTGCTCCCTAATTGCCTGAACCACGTACGGGTTGTTATGCCCAACATTGAGCACAGCAATACCTGCAACCCAATCAATGTAGTAATTACCATCAACATCCCTAATCGTAGCACCACGGGCAGAATCAATTGCAAACCTAAAGGTCTTAGGGTAAATAACACTGCTAGTCTCAAGGTCCTTCTGGGCGTTTAACAATTCAAGCGATTTAGGACCGGGCGGCTTAACAACAATTCTGGGAGCCTCTGGGAAGCTCAAACTTTCTAGCTCTTCCTCAACCATCAAAAACTTAAATGACGAGAGCAATATAAATTCTTCCTTTCCTTTTAAACACCTCAATAATATATTATATGAAAGATGATTCTATAGTTATAGAAAAATAATACATAACGTACAGCTAGCGATACCCTATTAAAAATATGGTCTCGTGGCAGGTGGAATCCAAGCTGTAAGTGAAAAAAGATGGAAGATAAAATTGCATTTGTGATAAATAATCAAGATTTTTGCATTATAAGTCAAAAATATGTCAAAATAAATCTAAGTAAAGGTAGGACTAAAAATAATAACTATGTAAGCAGAAACTCCGCCCTGATAATCATAAATCACGCATTTTTCATTTCTAAAATATCTATTTCTTATTGTGTATCTGAAGCATAAATGCTGCCAAAATTAGTGTAACTGCGATGGCATAAACGACCAATGAGTATGCATGATAAGGGTTGGGTATGGTAATGGTGATCACACAGCGTTGAATATGTGGCTTTACCGTGTTAGTACGACTCGCTATTATTGTTATGTATTGATTACTAAATACCTTCGTTATTAATATAAGGGCTGCTGCTAAGGTGATGATAATTATACGCCATACAGTACTGTTCCTATAAATAATCAGAAACACAAGGAGTATTATAGTGATGGGTAAGATAATAACCGGTATGTAAACCGATATAGGTATGCTCGTAATACCTGAAAATAAATTTAGCATATTATCGTGATACGCACCACTAACGCAAATCATGTATCTCAATATTGGTACTACACGATAAAAAATCCCAAGCACGTGCCTATTTCTCGGACTTCTTTTTAAGTGCTTTCAATAACTATAAAAATGTGCCCTTAATCAGCCTTATATTACTAATTTTAACTAACATGCTCATTTACACGTGATATGCAATATATAATAAAGAATATCAATCTCTGGTGCGGGGGGTGGGATTTGAACCCACGCAGGCCTTCGCCAACGGGACCTAAACCCTATCTGGTCTTCTTACTGCTTGTACGAAGCGGTATGCTTAAAAAGCACCTATGCATTTTAACCTTGATGTGTGGGTGCGTTAATCATGGACGGGGTGGTTTGCATGGATCCGTCAATGGTTAGGGTTGAGGCGATACCGCAGGATGTTAGGCGTAAGGTGCTTGATTACGTAACCCAGGTCAAGGGGGTTAAACCAAGCGACCTTGGTTATGACAAGACATACCTATACAAGGTTAGGCATGGCCTCATACCCATCAGCGATGACCTGTTCAGGGCGCTCTTGAGGTTCATTGATGTTGATGAGTACGCAAGGCTTGTTGGCAGTGCACCACCGCTTGTGGACGCATCGCCTGATGACATAATCCGCGTTATCAAGAAGGCGTTGGTGGATAGGAGCTTTAGGAACCTGCTTTTCGACCTACTACGCCAAGCATTTGGTGAGGAGTTTCGTGAGTATAGGACCTCCTGGGTTGTGGGTGAGAAAGACATTGAGGACTTTGTTAAGGCTAAACGCCTAAAGGGCCTTAGGGAGCAGACAATAAATGATGAGGTTAGGTACATTAGGCGTGTACTTGCCGAGCTCGACTGGGTATTGACTCCCGACGGTATCCGTGAGTATTTGGCGGAGCTCGTTGAGGAGGGTGAGCAATATGTACTTAAACACACCACCTATAGTTTAAAGTCGTTCATGAAAACAGTGCTTAAGCCCAGGGATCCAGGTCTATTCGCCCTGCTCTATAATAGCTTCACTGTCGTGAAGCCGAGGAACCACAGCAAGCCTAAATTACCAACAATCGAGCAACTGCGCCAAATATGGCAGAGGTTGCCCTCTATAGAGTCCAAGCTGTACTTCACCCTCCTCGCGGAGTGTGGGCTTAGGCCCTCGGAACCATTCTTGGTAAGCATCAATGATGTGGACTTCGAGCACGGCGTGATACACATTGGGAAAGTAACTGAAACGAAGCGTGCTTTTATAGCCTTCATGCGCCCTGAGGTCGTTGATTGGATAAAGCGCGAATATTTACCCGTGAGGGATTCACTAATCAAGGCTAAGCTGGACATATTGAAGGCCGATTACCTAGGCGTAAGCCCTAATGTCGAAGAGTGGGCCCGTAGGTTCATACCCTTTGATCGCGATAGGTTACGTAGGGAAATCAAAAGTACCGCTGAGCAGGTACTTGGTAGGACCTTCGAACTCTACGAGCTACGTAAGTTTTTTGCGACGTTCATGATAAGCCAGGGAGTGCCCGAAAGTATTGTCAATACTTTGCAAGGTAGGGCACCCCCCTCTGAATTTAGAATTCTCATTGAGCACTACTGGTCGCCGAGACACGAGGAGCTGAGGAATTGGTACTTAAGGTTTGCACCGAGGATTTGCTGCGGTTTATGAATGCCATACTACACAATGTTTTGCTTCCCCATAAATTATAGCCACACGTTATGTCATTATGATAGGTAATTTATTAGGGTATGGAGTATTATTTATATATTTTATTTAGGAGTAATTCTTTTAAATGCTTTATGCATATGTAAAATAATGCTGGGTGTGCCTACGGTATATAAAGAACGTACTGTGTTAGATGTTATCAATGAGATAGTTAGGAAACATCCTGGTGATGTTGCTATTGGTTATGGTGGTAGGAAGGTTACTTGGTCTATGCTTAATGAGGAAGCTAATAGGGCTGCTAATTTACTGCTTAGGTTGGGTGTTGGTAGGCAGGATAAGGTTATGGTTTCGGTGTACACCGATAAGGCTCTTGAGTATTGGTCCATTTGGCTTGGTGCGTTTAAGATAGCTGTTGTGCCTTCCTTTCTCAATTATCGTTATGTTGGTGATGAGATTGTCTACGTTGTTAATAATGCCGATACGAAGATATTATTCATACAGGATGACTTGGTGCCTAAGATAATGCCAATAAGGGATAAGTTAAGTGTGAAGCACGTAGTCGTGATTGGGGATAGGGAGAAGACACCGGAGGGCTTCCTAAACTACTACGAACTAATGAAGGAGGTGAATGCCAACGAACCAAAACCACCATGGGAACCACCAAAAGAAAATGATATATTGGCTTTAGTACATACCACGGGAACAACAGGAAAGCCAAAGGGAGTAATGTTCACGTACTCAGATTTGTTGAGGGAATATATAAGTGGTTTCTTAACGGTCTTTTATAACTTAGGGCAGATTCTCGAGAGGTATGGAAATAGGGTTAGGGACTTAAACATATTCAGAAAATTCATATCAAAGGGAATACATCCGTATTATTTCGTAAATAAGTTGAATTTTGATTTTGACTTAGACTTCATATACAGTATTTTTGGAGGTGATAAATTCCTAAACGCAACACCTTTAATTAGTGCTGCAGGCCCTGGAATGACATTCCCATTTTGGCTTCTTCAACACTCTGTGTATTATCCTGTTAGTAGGAGTTTTAACCCTGCTGAGATTGTGGATATTATTGAGCATGAGGATATTTCCCAGATGATTATTGTAGGTAATTCCATGGCACTCCCCATAGTGGATTACCTGAAGAAGGAGAGTCGTAAACATGACCTAAGCTCACTATCTGCTATATGGAGTACGGGTATGATATTCTCAAGCCACTTGAAGAGTGCGTTGCTCGAGTATGCAAATAAGGCGGTAATAGTGGATATATTAAGCTCAACAGAGGCTTGGGTGCACAGTGTTAATATTGGTTTGCCATTTGAGATTAAAGAAACATTCAGACCTGGTCTAATTAATGGTGTATATATCTTAAATGATAAGCTTGAGCTTGTTAAGCCAGGTGAAATTGGAGAAATAGTCGTACTAAGACAGAAACGATTTAGTGCTTACTATAATGATCCTGAGAAGAGTGCTAAGACGTTTAGGAGGATGAAGCTGATGTTCCTGCCTTATGAGTATTTGTTTGTATTTACTGGCGATATTGGTACTTATGATGAGAATGGTGAGATAAAGCTTATGGGTAGGTCTCACGAGATAATAGACAGTGGGGGCTTCAAGGTCTTCGCGCCGGAGGTTGCCGAACTTCTCGTTAGGCATCCTGCGGTGGCTGATGCCTACGTTCTCGGGGTACCCCATGAGAGGTGGGGTCAGATGGTTGTTGCCCTAGTACAATTAAAGCCTGGTTACGAGGGTAAGGTTACCGAGGATGAGTTAATAAGGTATTGTAAACAAAACATGGCAGATTTTAAATGCCCGAAGAGAATAATATTCACACAAATACCAAGAGACCCAATGGGAAAGGTACCAATAGAACGAGCAAGACAAATAGCACAAGAAAAACTACAAGAAAAACTATAAATATAATTATTCAATAGAAAAATAAAAAATTAAGTTTTATATTTTTCTAATCATAAACTTTTAGGTAGGTACATGTTTGCGCCTATGGCTAGTTCTATCGCATCCACTAGTAGTTCTGAAAATACTGGGTGTGGGAATACCCACTCCTTTATTTCATCGATTGTTAATCCCTTTCTTATGGCTATTACTGCCATGTTTATTATTTCCGTTGCAAAGGGAGCTATCATGTGAACTCCAACCAATTTTCGTGAACGCCTCTCAGCAACTATCTTAACCCAACCATGGGGTTTGTACGCAATTACCCTATAATTCGCAATGTTGGGCATCTTAACAATAATATAGTTAGGGTCATCTCCCCTAGCGGAAACACCCACAGAGGCGATCTCGGGGTCTGAGAATACTGTTATGGGTACTACTGAGTAATCAATTTTTGAATTGAGTCCAGCCATATTCTCAGCAGCCACAATACCCTGAACCTTAGCCACGCTGGCAAGCATGTACTTGCCAGTAACATCACCAGCAGCGTATATATTGGGTATGCTTGTCCTCATATGTTCATCAACAACTATGGCACCATCCTTAACCTCAACACCAACACCCTCAAGATTAAGACCATGAATGTTCGGTTCCCTACCAGATGCAATAATTACCTTATCAACATCATTAATCACCTCACCATTAGATAGAGTAACGCGTTTATTCTCAGGATCTATCTTGGTAACAGATGTACTAAATCTAACTTCAACCCCTATGTTCTTCAAGTACTTAGGAAGTGCCTCCCCTATCTCAGGGTCTAATGCGGGTAGGAATTTATTTGAAGACTTAATAATCATAACCTCAGAACCGGCCTTACGGAACATGGTAGCTAGCTCAATACCTATGTAACCACCACCAATTATCAAGACCTTACTTGGTAATGAATCAAGATCAAGGAAATCATCACTTGTTATAACAAAACCACTTTTAAACCCCTCCTCAATACCCCTTATTGGACGAATCCTGGGACTAGAACCCGTGGCGATCAAAATGTTCTTAGCCTTTATTATAGAGTCATTAACCTTAACCTCATTACTTGATTTAAGCCTAGCCTCACCAATTAACAACTTAATATCGTAACTTGGAAAAATCCTAAACGCGTACCACCCAACAATTTTACTGACCAAGCTTTTCGTTGATTCTAACGCAGCCTTAAAATCAAACTTGGGTTGTGAAATTATACCTTCCTCATTCAATTTAGTTTTCAACATATGATAAGTATCGGTTAGGTATATTAATTTCTTCGTGGGAACGCAACCAATATTTAAGCATGTACCTCCCACCCTATTCCTATTTTTCTCTATTATGAGGATGTTATTAAAGCCTAATTGTGCTGCGCGTATTGCAGCATCAGCACCTGCGGTTCCAGAACCTATAACCACAAGATCCCACTGCCTACTCTCAGCATCCTTCACCGAAATCTCAATACTCATAAGCCACCATTGATGATTATTTCTGTATATTTAAGTGTTGGTAGTATAAATATTATATAGTTATTTAGTTAATGTCGGATTTTTGGAGGTCTAGGAGGGTTGAGTTGGAGGTTGATTTTAGGGATTACCAATTAACTATTGATAAGATTCTCAGGTATAGCATTATAATTGTCCAATGAATCCGCGAGAATCAGGATTAGGGAAGCATTGAGTACAGGGGCTAATTACCTAATCACGGCATGCTCAATATGTAAAATAATGCTAACAAGTGGAGCAGAATCAGAGGGCGTTAAGGACAAGATAAGGATCATAGACATAACACAACTAATAAACAACAAATAAATAAAATATATAATAGATGTGTTTAAATTATGGCTTCTTATTTTGTATTTGATGGTTTCTGTTGATAATTTGAGGGTTCTTGGTCGTGAAGTTAGGGCTAGATTGGGCTTACGAACATACCCCATTGGTGTTAAATTCTGTACAGAACCCTGTGATTTAAGCGGATTTAAAAAGCCGAGGGATTATGGCGTTCGTATGGCTGTCTGCCAGGTGATAAATATCTCTAGAGTTTATGGCTGGCCCATGGCCTTCACACTCGATGACATGCTTTGCATGGGCGGTGCCTACCTATTTGGGCTTGTTCCAGAGTATCCAAAGTTTCTTGAGGATTCAGTTGATTGGCACACATCAAGTGATGATGCAAAGAAGTACATCATGCAAAGGTTTCAAGAGAGAGCCTTACCTCAGGGTAGCATTAAGGCAGTTTTGGTGTCTCCCTTGGAGAAGATAACATACATGCCCGATGTTATCGATATTTATGGAACGCCAACGCAGATATCGGCAATTGCCAAGGCCCTGATATGGCATGGGATCTTCCCAGAAACAGGATTTATTGGTGAGGCTTCATGCTCCTTCATTACTAACGCACATAAGACCAAGAAACCCCAAATAAACCTACCATCATCAGGTGAGATTGGGTTTGGTAGGACGGAGGAGGATGAAATAAGCATGATAATACCTGTGGAGCACATTGATAAAATACTCAGCGGATTAGACGGCATTAGCAGGATATACCCATACCCTGTACCAAAGTTTGCACTCTATGAGCCAAGACCACCAAGGGGCTACAGGATCACATATAAGGATTATGAAGAGTGGAAAAAGCAGCAAACAAAAACATAAATTAACATATAAAAACTCGGCTCAAAGCATCTTTCGCGCCAGTGTTTTTGAATTTACTTTGTTTATACACTAATCGCGTTAATGATGAAGAAGCATTCTTTTCGAGCTCATTGAGTTTAGAGTACGGGATTGCCCAAAATATTGGTGGCATCGAGGATACAAAACCATGTATATACCTATATAATAAGTCTAAGATCTAAGATTATGGGTGAGTATATTGTGCTTTATCAATTATTAATATTACCACGTATTAATATTACCACGGCGCTTGATTCCCAGCATTGTTATTTTTCCGGGATAGAATAGAAAATAATCTGAGTTGGCGTAGTAAGGTGAGTTATATGATCTTGTGAGACAAGGCTGGACACCCTAAGTTGATTGTTGGGACTAAACTTTGCGTTGAGAGTCTCACCTCTGTTAAGCAGAGAAGGGTGCTATACTCATGCATTCAATAAAGGGAATGCTTTATAATATAATAATAATTTTAGGATGTCATCAATGCACGGAATATTCAAAATCGAACGTGGCTGAAGAACTTTTTAAGCTTTTTCACACGTTAGTTTTGAAGTGGAATTGAACCTAAACAACGGGCAGGGATAGCAGCGATTTCCATACGCCTCGTTCGAAGCCGAGCATGAGTGGAGGCCTTTTTAAGGTTTTCATACCACTTATTCGAAATTGAACGTGGCCGGAGAAATTTTTAAACTTTACCCCTCGTTGCTTCCCAAGTAAAATTGAACTTAAACACTAGGCAAAGTTATTATGGTTCCCCGTACAAATAGTCAATTGACCGGTCCGGTCAGTAGTGCATTTGACTAACGTAGTTGTTTATTTCCATCAAACGACTTACCGTCCACGGTAATCGTTCTATTCCCCTTGAACAGCTCCTCCATAATTTCAACTAAGGTTTCACGAACCTTCCATATCTCAACTTCAAGGTTAGGGGGGATGATTTTACGTTTAGATAGTTCCATGAGTAGGTCGAAAAGTAGGTATATTTCCTTGGTAAGGGTTATCAACCCCACAGGCTTGGTGTTATCGCTGCTCATCAGTGACCTAATGGTGTTGATCGATGTCATAAAGTTGTAGAAACCCCATAGGGATAGTGAGTCAACGGATTGTTTGTTGATGCCTAGTTGCTGTACTTCATGCCTAGCCACGGTCTCCATTAGGGCCGCCTCAAGGTTAATTTTTACGAAGAGTTCATCCCAGGTGGATGACCTCATAACCTCAGCCATACACCTGGTAGCGTCTGCGTTGATACTCCCCTCCCTGAGCACTTTAGGTAATTTATCTAAATCACTAGGTGAAAGCCCAAGGCAACCTAAATACCTGATTATAAACTCGCGGGATGTGGCCTCAGTAGGCTTCTGACTGCTTTGTTGATCCTTGGGTACCCTGATCAGAGATCCCTGCCTTATGAGTAGATCGCCAAGCATCACTGCTCACCCACCTCATCCATCCTTGGGATACAATTATCATCTACCGGTTCAAAGGCCTTAGCTAGTGGGATATCCTCGATCTTATCTCCCAATATTACCTTGATATCCCCATCTGTTAATTCCTCAAGCTCCCTAACCGCCACATCACGAATATATTCGAATGTTGACCTAGTCCTCTTGCAGGGTTCCTTCACCTCAGGGACTTCCCAAAACGGTTCGACCCTGTTGGCATCTATGGCTGCAATTAATCTGCCTTTCGTTGTTTTCTTCACGTCATCATACCTCTGAAGGAGTATAGCCTTCTTCAACAGGTCCTCACCGTCATGGAATGATATAACCCCATTACCAACAACCGCAACCACAGCGTAGGCTTTGAGATAAGGTGGGTTCGATGCAAATCTGGCTAAGTTGACCAGAACCTCAAGCTGGTCTATCCTCACCAGTGGTTCGTTGATGCCCTTTGTTTCAATTAGCCATACCTCCTTGACCTTCTTTAGGACATCTACATAACGCACAGCCACGATGTCGGGGGATGGTTTCAAATTAAGGTAGTGCACGTCAAATCCCTTGCAGGACAGTGTGTTCAATACTAATTGTTCCGTCAACCAGGGCACATCAATCACCCGCTATGGATTCTATAAGCTTGAGTAACCTGTCCCTATGCTTGTGATATGATTGGGTTACCAGAGCAATGACGAAGTCGCCACTAAGCCCATGGTTAGCCCCTTGACCCACAGGGTTTGGCGTATCCCCACCACTACCATTACCGCTAGTTTGAGGGTTAGGTGCCTTGGCCTGCGTAGCGGCTGAATTGTGAGTAGTGGGCGAGCTAGTACTAACCAATTTTTGCTTCTCCGGCGCGGTGGCAGTTGCCGCAGCCTTTGCGCTACCCCTCTCGCCCTTGATCACGGGCTTATCCACCGCGGATACAGCTGCGGGCCTAGGTATGGGTGGAGCGCCCCCACTACTACCTACTGATTTATACCTGGTAGGTGTAGGGGCGGCACGGAGGATACGTGAAGGTGCACTAGCGCGTACATACACATGCACAGGGGCGGATCCACTAACACCGACATCCCCTTCATCATCCTCCTCCCGTTCTATTTCGGCCTCTTCACGCTTAATATCCTCCTCAACCTTGGACTTTACCTGCTGAAGTAATTGGTGGCCGATTTTGTCGTGATGACTAAACAATAGTACTCTATTCCTCACCCTAACCATGCCGATCACGAAATCCGGATACCCCAGGATATCGACATTTCTACGAACAAATCTAAGCACAATCTCGGGATCTGTAATCGCCAACTCAAGCGCGGACACAAACCCCACAGCAATCCACCTTTTCCTCTCCCTCTCAACCTCTTGCCTAAGGGCCTCGTCGAAATTATTAATGAGGTCGCGAATAACGTCGCTCCTCGTCTTATTCATACGACGCGTTAATTCATCCAGCCTCGCAAGCTCGTTTTCACTAAGCCTGACGGTTATCGTTGGGTTAACCACAAACCCTACTCCCACTCAGGGTTCTTAAGGGTTTGTGACACACGGAAGCACATGAACGTGGAGGCACGAGGCCAAAGGCACGACTACGAAGACGCCGGGCCGCCCCGGGGCACCTCAAAAGAGGTTCATTAAGGGACTCCAGGCAGCACAGGGAGGTCAAGCCATTTAGTGCAGGGTGATCATGACACTTACCACCTGTGATACCCAACCTAGCCTTTGCAACCCAGCCCGCAGCTCAGTCTCCACGATGCCACGATATATACCGCTGAACTAGCCCACTTTCTTAAGCCACTCTAGGCTACCGGTTATTACCTACTTCCCGGGGCATCCGGCCGCCAGCGCTGGGCCTATAAGTATGCTTCCATGCTCTGGCTTTCTTTCTATTCCTCGTCGATTCCAGGTATACATTGGCCTTAGTTGTGTCCCTCAATACCGCAACACTTATGAGCATTGGCCTATGCAATGTTTTTAATGCCCCCGTTGTGTAACCCACGGAGGTTCATGGCATCAACGCCCAAAATACCAGAGAAGCCTGGTTGGTTCTGGGCCATTGGTTCCGTGGAACACAGTCAAATTGAGGATCGTTACCGTTTTTGTGCTTTGTATGGCCCTGGCCTGGACGCCCTCAAAAACGGTGGGTATGCCCGCGTATTGCTCGACCTGAACGGCATCGTCGTTGACGTATCTGTCGTTAGAGGTGAAAAAAGACGGGTATGCATGCCATTACCAAAAGAATTGAACAATGCATGGGTCTCACTTTACGGTAGATGTCACATTGCTTATATTGTTCCTAAGCGGTTGTTCTTGTTCCTAACCGACCAGTTAGTGGTCAACTACGCGAATGTGTACGTATACAGGAAGGTAATAAGCCCAAAAATACGGACATAGTGAGCACATATAGTTCATCGGCGCAGGCCCTTTGTCTCGACAAAACTGCGCCACGCTTGGTTACGTTTAAGGAGTATTCTCGGGCCGCCTAAGGACTGCGCTAGGGTTTGTTGTTGGAGTTAAGTGCTTGTTTTATGTTAGTGTTAAGTTTTAAGGTAAGTTATTATTCGCTGTTTATGTGATTGAGGATGCCATTGTGCATTAATAAGGTGCTAACAAAGGTTAGGAGGGCTTTGGCTAGTCGTTACCTATTCGATAATTGGCTCTCGCTATTGATTAAGTACGCCTTAACCAGGCTCGGCTTCAATGCCAGGCTCGTGGCTAGAGTTGGTAATTGTACCCTTGAGTTAAGTCCTGAAGGCTTTGAGAGGTTTGTCGGTAGGTTTTCACGTGGTTTCACCAAGTCCATTGAGTGTGTTAATGGTAGGTTATTAGTGAATGGTGTTGAGGTCAACAGAATTGACGATGTAATTCGCGATACGAAGACTTGGGCTAAAGTTCTCGGTTGGGTTTATGACATGGTTAATGGCTTTTGGTTTAAGGGCAATGCGAAGTTTAGGCACATGTATTGGCTTATTATTGAGATTTTTCATTATGGTGTGTATGAATCATTAGGCGTTGAGGGTAGGGTTGTTGTTGATGTTGGTGCCTTTATTGGTGACTCAGCCATATACTTCGCCCTAAAAGGTGCGAAAAGGGTTCTTGCGATTGAGCCCCATCCTGGTGCCTTTTCCGAGATGCTTGACAACATTAAGCTGAACAATATGGAGAACGTGATTATCCCGATTAATGCAGGCTTGGCTAGCAAGCCAGGTAAGGTGTGTGTTGAGAATGTTGATACCAGTAATTGCCTCAATGCTGTTCCAGCGGTAACACTTAGTGAGTTAATCAGTAGGTTTGGTATCGACCCTAGTGATGCCGTGATTAAGATGGATTGCGAGGGCTGCGAATTCGACGTTATTTTGAATGATTACGAGCACGTTAGGTTGTTTAGGGAGTTTATTTTTGAATACCACCTGAACGTTGCTGGCACATTCACATTAAATGACCTACTAAAGATGCTGAACAAGGACTATAAGTGCAAAATAACGAGAAGCGGCAATATATTCGGGATCATACACTGCACCAGGAAGTAGATTTGTACTTATAGCATTCCCGCACATTTATTATGCATCATTGATTCCTCACGAGGTTCACAACGCCAAGGTCCTCAATATACTCGATAACGCCGGTCTTCGCCAACGCCCTAACCACGCTCCTCACGGCATTGAGGAGCCTATCGAACAACGGGTCGTTAATGTTGATCTTCACATCAATACTTGAGTTAATGCCCAACGCCCTCCTGAACCCAACCACCCTGGAGTCGCCACTACGCAACACGTCAATCACCAGCCTAAGCAAACCAACGCTTGGGTACCTGGCCAGGTAGGCATTGAGCAACCAATCCACAAAGCCCTCGACTACGCCGTTATCCATACCCAAAGACTTACTTAACTCAGCAACAACCTCACTCGACACCCTCACCACAGGCACCACCAGCAAACGGTTATTGAGAACCAAGTCAAGCGGTGACTTGACTTAACGCTCACGGGAAAGCACGTGCCGTAGACACGGCACGAGAGGAACAACGAGAAATAGAACACATGTTTCAATCGCCCAGTGCACCACACGGTGCACTTGATGGTGCACCAACACGTGAAAACTAAAGCTTTAGTTTGCATGTGTTTTTGCACCGTGTGGTGCACCGTGGTCTGCACCGTAACGTGCTTCTTTCTCTTCAGCAATTGGTGTTTGGTCTGCATTGGCGTCGTAGTTACTTTCCTCGTGGGATGTAATGCCTTGTCTCTTGGGGATGGGTGGGTTGTGGGGTTTCGTGTGGTAGTTCATGCGTGTCTGGCGCCGCTGTGTTTCTTATCTCATGCTTATTACCCGCCTTCTATGGCTTAGATTTGCTTCATGACCTTGCTCCACCTCCTGTGCGTGTTGTGCTTCATGCCCTCGCCATCCTCTGCGAGCTGTCGGCACTTCATGGTTGCTACCCACTTCTATGCTAGGGGTGCACTTCATGAAAAACTTACCACCAACTTCACTTCACGACTTCATGTACCAGCCCAACCTCCGTGATTACCGCGCACTTCATGACACAGGGGTACTTCATGTAATTATTGTTGACTTCAATGAAGCGAATTTTGCTTCTTTTTAAAACCCTTCGCCATTTAGTGTTATGCGTATTCACAATCTAGTGGTTTGCATCTTCCTCTATCATCGCAGTCGCATCTACATACTGCGTACCTAACCTTAATATTCCAGTTATGTCTCATCTCGATATCTAGGCTACCGCTAAGTGCACCGTATAGTTCGCGCTGTGCTGTGGTTAGGTGAGCGCCTGTGCCGCTTTTTACCTCGATGTATATTGCCTCGATAGGCCTACCCCTACTATCAAACCTAATAGCCAACATGTCATACCTAGGGTTATTCCCACCATAATAACTCACATCATAACCCATCCTTTCAAAGTAACGACACCAATAAACCTCACACTCATCAGCGCCAAACCGCCGAGCCTCACTACAAGGCACACCCTCCCGAGACACTAAAATGAACTTAGTACCAAAAATATATCCCTTTTCCCATATTTTAAGTGGTTAAATCCGTTTTGAAACAACAATTGCAAGGTTCAGGGGCGGTGGGTTTCATAAGTAAGTATGAAGCTTGTCATTCATGGCGGAGAGCCGTTAACTCGTTGTGGTGCTAGGCATAGGGCTGTTCGTGTTAGTCCCTGTGGCGTTTTTATCCTGTGCTTTATGGGTGTCAGCCCCATTAGTGCCTTTATTGCCTTGGCGATGTTGTCCTGGCTATTGATTAAGGGTTCTAGGTTCTTGGTGTCTATTGTCTTGAGTGCATTGATTAGTCGCTGTATCGTGAGTTCAGCCTGGCTTTCCTGTAAGTCCAGGCCTAGTAGTTCCAGGGCTGTCTTGAACTCCTGTGTCTTCATAGTCTCCGTGAGTTCCTGGTATGAAATGCTCATTGTCTCTAGTTCCTCGACATTCATGTTCATGCCCTTCAGGGTCTCGATAGGGACGCAGAGCAAGCCGTCAACAGTGACCTTCGCCCCGTATGCCACCTTTTGTATCGCCTCCAGCACCGACGGGTTCTCGGCAATTATTCCGAAAAGCACCACGGGGTTGCTCGGCACCTTCTCCACCGATGGCTTAAGCCTGGAGTACGTAAGTTGAGCAACTCCTAAAATCTCGTTAATTAACTTAAGGAATTTATCCATTGCAGTAACTGGCTCTGTCTGTCTCACTCCGTGTTGGTCGAGCCATGTATAAATAGCGAACATTAGCGCATTTCTAGCTAAGTGACTATTGAGTATCGGTATTTGACGCTTCACGCAGTCATAGACTTCGTCCAGGTCGCCCTCACAAGTCAGTTCCATTGACGGCACGGTGGCCCTTAGCTTTACGACGTACCTAATGCCGTTAATATCCTCCGTTAATTGCGCATCCTCAATAACGATGGGTATTACTATCTTATCACCTCGATAAATACCGTCATCCTTTATTTCGAAATTCTGGGCGCTCGACCGTTTAGCCATTTCTTTAAGGAATTCCCTCACTAGGTCCGTGCCCTGCCCCGAGGTCAGGTTTTTAAACTCCTGGTTAGACTCATTATTGTCCGCCATGCAGGCCACCTCTCCCGCGGGGCGGGGTTACGCCCCCGTCCCGTCGGGGGTGGTTTTGAAGTGGGTCGTGTTGGTTTACATGTTACGCAGAGGCCATGGTCTTCGAGCCTTTCAATCTCTCATAATCCTCCCAGTGGACCCAAATCATTGCGTTTCTTGCCTTTGCCATTGACCACGTTGGTATTTCAATTACCCACTCATCACCCTCCTTAGTGATTACTTTCAACTTCACAAGCTCTTTAACCATCTCCTCAGCGTTCAACCCCTCCTTACCGACAATGTTAAGTATGTAGTCGGTATTGTCGACCGTAACGCTGAGTCTTAATACGACGCGACCGTCTTGTGTTTGCCCTGCTTTCAGCAAGTTCTTTATCCTAGCCTTTGTTGTGAAACTGAATGGTATCATGAGCTTTCACCTTGTTTTGCATTTTCAGTACCTTTCAGCTTCATATACTCAATAAAACGAACAACATCACAAATTTCGCGATATCGCCATATCATGAAGGTAACGAGGTCGTCGACGTTTCTGCCCATGTTCGTGGCAACCTCTTTCAACCACTCATAAAGGTTTTTGTCCAATTGAACGCAATACTTCTCTTCTTTCTGTTCCTTTTTTGTCTTGGAACTGAGCGGTACGGTCATGTTCTCACCCTGGTATTTCAATTATTACGTTCAACTCCACCTTCTTCTCATGTAGTTCACGCCATATTTCGTTCAATTCTGTTGGCAGGTAGATAAAATATCGATTTCCTGCACGGCTGAGCTTCCTCCCAGTCATTGGTATAGTCTTCACTTGCTTGATCAACGAGTTGGTCATACTGGTCATGAACGTGTAGGTAAGGGTGTAGTTAAGCGTTGCTGTAAGGGTTCGTTATAGCCTTCATGGGGTTTATTGTAAGTTTCCGTGCATGGTTAATGTTCGAGGTATTGTAAGCGAAAGGCTTAAAGATTGGCATGTGTGTTAATTGATTGTGGTTGGTAAGCGTGTTAATCAAAATAAGGGCAGTAATCAGGGTAGGGAGGAGAAGGCGTGTGCTGACTACGTGAGGTCCTACGTTAGAGGATTCATCACGGTGTACATAGCGTGGTTCCTGGGTGTGGACGTTGAGGATGGGTTTTGGACCACGTACTTCAAGCCCCTGGAGAGGCTTTGGACTAGCAACAGGGCGCAGAGGGACATAAGCCTGATGAGGAGGAGGGAGGGCTTGGTGATGGAGGATCGGCTAAGGCTTACCGAGGAGGGTTGGAAGTGCATGGGAGAGGCGATCGTGAGGTTCCTGAAGGGTGATTTCGGTGAATACCAAAACATAAGTATCGCTAGGACGTATCCAGCGGCTATCTTGGTGGCGCCGGGCTTCGCTTACGAGAATGGCGTAGACATACTTGACGTTATCTCCGTGAGGAATATTGCCAATTGGCCGAGTAACATGTTTGAAACAATATATTTCATTAATATTAATAAGGAGAGGAGGGAGGTTTCGAGGGAGGTTTCCGTCGATACGTACAGGTTTTTGATGGAGCTTTTAAAGCTAAAGGAGGTGGGCCTTGGCGACCCCCTGTTCATGGCCATGAGGACCTCCATAGGACTGTTGGTCAAGGCCGCCATAGCCGATAGGGAATTCATAACGACCATTGGCGGCGCCCCATCGAGGTGGCTAGTACCGATTATCCCCTACCTCGCCAACTTAGGCTTCGCAACAAGCCTGGTGGAGGTTAGGGACCTGGGGGAGTACAGCGACGAGCTTGAGGGGGCCTTCAAGGAGGGCGTGGACCTGGAGCCCTTCGTTAAGGGCAGACACCTGGAGTTCATGTTCTCCAGGGGCAAGCAGGTGCTCAGGCTAGTACTGCAACCATGACGATCACGATTAGTATGCACGAATGCCCATGAAGGTATGCATGGTACGATTCGTAGGATGTTCAATCTCTGGTGCGGGGGGTGGGATTTGAACCCACGCAGGCCTTCGCCAACGGGACCTAAACCCGTCCCCTTTGACCTGGCTCGGGCACCCCCGCAGGTCTTGTTATGCATCGCAGACTT
>WYEB01000016.1_pt1 | contig 86195 bp, 88 predicted proteins | sample 6343061 | NCBI WGS metagenome assembly WYEB01 (sample SAMN13812332, study PRJNA600296) | hot springs metagenome | biome: ENVO:00000051; feature: ENVO:00002007; isolation source: sediment sample from Evening Primrose shelf | place: USA: Yellowstone National Park, Evening Primrose Hot Spring ... | reverse complement strand
AGAAGCTGCTTTTTTAAAATATGCATAAGCTAGATCATAGAAGTCCTGCTCATCTACAAGCGAGCTAACTCCTAAGTAATAAAGGTCAAGGAAAGACTGAAGATCCTTAAACTTATACGCGTTTTTTACGTCTTCTATGCTCTTATAAGGAAGCTTTATCCCGTTCTTCTTAGCCTTCTCCAGCATAATCTCAGGCTCAAGAGTCCCTTCAAGGTGCAGGTGAAGCTCAGCCTTTGGAAGCTTTGAGATTAACTCCTCTAATTTAGTAACCATAAAAATTTAATTTGTAGGAAAGTATAAATATTTTTCTCCCATAAAAAGGACTCCCGCAAGTACAAACTATCAATTGTTAATTGTTGATGATTATCTGTTTATGATAGAACTTTTTCTAAGGCATTTAGTTTAGCATTAGGTCAAATTTGACGTTATCAAGTGAAAAGGTTTCATTCATACTTTACAAGCCTATGTGGATGGTGCAACAATTTGCTAAAAATAGAGCTTTGTTAAAAAATTAAGTTAACGGAATCTAAAATGTCCTACTCTGCTTTTATTTTTATAGCTGGCTTTAGTGCCTGAACCCATTCTCTTACGTTAATAAGCATTGGCGCGTTGCGGTCAATATGCTGTCTATAAGCGTGACTTAACCTTACCGCAAGCGGAGGTATTATAGCTGCTTTATCGAGAAGGTCCTGGTCGGCAAAGAACTGCCTAGTGGGTCCATCAAATATTACTTTACCCTGATACATGACCACTACCCTTTTTGTATGTTCTGCAATCAGGGTCATATCATGGGTTATGGCCAGTATTGTTGTCCCATGTTTATTAAGCTCTCCCATCAAATTCATTATATCTTCTGACATCCTAAAGTCTTGCCCTGTTGTTGGTTCATCAACAATGAGTATTGATGGCTTCATAGCCAATATTGAAGCAACTGCCAGTCTCCTTTTTTCACCCTTCCCCAAAAATAGCGGATCTTCATCTATCTTTTCCAAGAGGCCAACAGATGTTAAAGCATCCCTTACTCGCTCTTCAATCTCTGAGCTGCTTAAACCTATGTTTTTAAGACCGTAAGCAACTTCATCATAAACCCTCCTCATAAATATCTGATGATCTGGGTTCTGAAACACGTATCCAACGTACATGGGAATTTTATCAGCTATCTTTTTGTCCCTTATGTCAATTCCTAGCACTTTAACTGTGCCCTTGTAATTTTTGTATATGCCAGCTATTATCCTTGAAATCGTTGTCTTTCCTGCCCCGTTTTGGCCTATTAATCCAACAAATTCTCCTTCATGTATTGTAAAACTAACCCCTTTTAGCGCATGCGTTCCGTCTTCATACCAAAAGTTTACGTTATTGACGTTGATTATCTCTTTTTCACCCTTTACTATTTCATCATTAAGGTTAACGTTAGAAAAGTTTGGAGTGATGCCGCTCATTGCTTTAAGGGCTTCGTCTACATCAAAAGGCACCCTTTGATTGTACTTTAAATTGCTTTCATAACCAATCCTTGCAATATCTGAAGGGTAAAGCCCATGTTCGTAAAACAGTTTGACGTCCTTATACACTTCTTCTGTTGTTCCATAAGCTATCATTTTTCCCTTGTCCAGAGCCAGAACTCTATCAGCATATTTCAGCATTATCTCTGGGTTATGTTCAACGACTATGAGAGTGAGCTTGTACTCTTTTCTAATATTATCTATGGCCTTAATTATGCTCAGCTTTCCTTCTGGATCAAGATCTGATGTCGGTTCATCTAGTATTAGCACTTCCGGCCTCATAGCTATAAAAGAAGCTATAGCTATTCTCTGTTTTTGACCTCCAGAAAGTTCTGAAGGATGTATTAAATCTGCCATGGGCCATAGGGAACTGAGCCCAACGATTTCCAAAGCCTCCTTTGCTCTCTTTTCTATTTCGTCAGGGGGCAATCCCATGAGTTCCATACCAAATGCAACCTCATGTAAGAGGTCCATCCTGAGGAACTGGTTTTCTGGATCCTGTAGCAGCAACCCCATTCTTGGTGCAGTCTGCTTCATCCCCATAATTTTTGCCTCATTCTTACCTGTAGTTGGATTGTATACGGTTTCAACCTTTGTCAGCAACTGACCAAATGCGTAAATCTCACCCTTAAGATCCTCTGCTTCTTTACCCATCTGAGGTTTAAATACATGTGGTATAATTCCAGTCAACGCATAGCAGAGAGTCGTTTTGCCGGCACCGCTTGGGCCTATAATTCCAAAAAACTCCTCTTTTTCAACCTGAAAGTTCAATCCGTCAAGCGCGTAAGGATTCTGATTTCCTACAAATGCAGGATATCTCCATGAAAAGTTTTTAACTTCAATTATTGGCGCCATTTTTATCACCCCGTTATATTAACCTCATCACAGTTGCTGTAATTGACTGGTGTAGAACAACAGTATAAATTAATAACCCGATCATTATAATCCAGATTATTATGTCCATATAAGTTAAATTTTTTGTCTCCTTGTACTGGGTCATTTTTGTTGAAGCTTCAAAACCCCTCGCATAAAGAGCAACTCCCATTTCAGTCGCTCTCCTTATCATTGTAGCTACAAGAGGTACTGAAATGTATGCAAGGTCAATTATCCTTGAAAATATACTTTTTCTTATAATCCCTGCCCCTCTTGCCCTCTGAGCTATCCTTATGTTCTCGTAATCTAAGAGAATCAAATTTAAATTCCTAAACATCAAAGCTACAAAGAAAGCCTGCTTGAATGATGCCTTTAATTGAACGAGAGCTCCCGCGATTTCAGTGTCCCTTGTTGTGAGCAGAAACAAAAATGATGTGTAAATTAACACAGCAAATCCCATCGCCTTTGAAACAGCTACCATTTCAGCTAAAGAGCTGGTTAACAACCCAATAGGCCTGCCAATAGGAAATGTAAACCAAGTCGTTATTTTTGACGTATCTAAATCTCCGGGAACGATAAATATATACCACACTATTAATGCAGCAACTAATGATGAAGTAATCTTCCTTGTCTTAATAAAGACAAGTCCAAATGTTAAAATAAACATTAAAGTAGAAAGCCCTATTGGTAAAAAGCCTGGCCAAGCATAAATGTAAGTTGGTGAACCTGGTAAGTTTCTGTTAAAGACAAGCCACCAGATAAATTCTCCAAGAAGCACTGGAAGCGCCAGGGCCAAGTATGATGTTACGAGGTACTTTCCTACCCTCGCCACTAACAGTAAAGAAAATACTATTAAGATAAGAAGTGCCAGGCCATATATATCTGGAGGTACTTCATCAAACATATAAAGAGCGATTACCGAAAGGACGATTATCATCATAGCCTTGGTTATAACGTGAAGCTTTTCTACTGCTGTACCTATTCGCATCGAAAAAATAAAAGTCCTTACATACTTCTTTGACGTCCTAGCTTCAGCGTCCTCCTTAATTTTATCGGTGTTCGACATACTTATGAATTTAAGTGTTGAAATTTTTTAAACTTTTCTTTTTAGCCAGTAATCCTATAAGTGTAAAATTTCACTTTTATGATAAAATTTATTAGTGTTTTCATTTGTTTTTAACGTTTTAAAGAATAACAAATAAAGCCTAACAAGAAATTGGCGAGCTGTAACAATGACAACATTTTTAAACCTATTGTTGGTATGGGAACAATAAGCTGACAAGGGCTTCTTGAATAAGAAATTAAACAAGTTAATGTAAAGCCATCAGTTTTAACTAAGGGCTGAAAATTTGGTCTGAAAAAGGCAACATAAGGTTAAACCAAATGTTAATCAAAAAATAAAAATTATTGTTAATTATAATTAAAATGCTGTACTTGCAGGTGTACTAATATGATCACGTAATCCATCCTAGATTTACTAATCCCTGCCTTTCTACTAAGTTACTCAGCCCCTTGACAATTATTGGTGTTATTATTATAAGAGGTATTGCATCTGATATAAACCAACCCCACCACCAGAACCAAAATGCACTTGGAGGAATCAGCCCCAAGGCATACTGAATCCCTACACCAAGTTCCGCACTTGGTATATTGAATATTATTCCGTTAAGTAGTATGAACCATCCCCAAGCTGCCTTTCTTTTAGCTGGCGTCCCATGAATTTCCTTAAATACCAGATCCCTCCACAATGGATCAATTCCTCTTTTTGCGAGAAATCCTCTGTAAGCTATAAACGCTAGTAATGGATACACTAAATCACCTGTTGCATATAGAAGTGATGGAACTACTCCTAATCCTACCATCAACCCTGCACCGATTACAGCTCCAAGATATGCACCGAGCATACCCCATAAGCCCCACCACATAGAAAATACCATGAAGAATGGGGTTACAAAGTAAAACAAAGATATTCCAGAATAGCTTAATGGTCCCAACAAAACTACGCTCAGATAGGATAATATTATTACTACGGCTATCTGTACTGCGTAAAGCACGTATTGTGTTGTACTTACATTTTTTCTTGGATTCCAGCTTAACCCATATTGAAACCATGGATAAGATTGCTTTGTAGCTTCAGACATTTTATTATCCATAGTAATGTTATTTTAAAATTTTAATATATAAACCTTTCTTTTTAGTCAATACTCCTACAAGTATAAAATTTCGCTTTTTTAAAGAAATTCATTAAGGCTCCGGTTTTAACGATTTAGCAAATGAACAAGATAAGGCTTAACAGGAAATTGGCTAGTTGTATAAACTCTGCTTTAAAGACTTACATGATAACCTTAAGATAAACTTTGCAAAAAAGTTCAAAATATTATCGCATACTTTTTTAAACAAAAGGCAACATAAGATTAAACCAAACGTTAATCAAAAAATAAATAAATTATGTTAATTTATAATTAAAATGCTGTACTTGCAGGTGTACTGATTGTTAGGGTTCTGTTCGCTAAAATTTATTTTCAGTGGGTCCTATTTCTGGCAAACGATCATTTAAACCAGAAAAGCGACCCGATAGCACTTATAATCTATGCTTTATTTCTCAAGTTTGAGGATAGCTGTCCTTGAGCCAATAATAAAGAGGAGTCATATGTTAGTAAATCAAAAATTATTCATCAGTGCTGGATTTAAGCATGAATTAATACGCATTAATAGATGAAACAGATATAAATGCTGTAGGAAAAAAGCGTGGGTCTGGTTCACCTTTGGACAAAGCTTAAAGCATCTCTTTTTTCATTAGCTTGTATACATTTTCAAAGATGCGCACTATAAGCTAATACAGTAAGAAACCTGTATACATTATACACAGATGGAGCTTTATGGTACGCAGATGCATGTAGATGGGCTTAGTTGATCACTTTGTACGTGATCAAGACCTTAAGAAAATTATAGATAAGGTTGAATATATGAAGCATAAAAGTGTTGGCAGAAGGCCACAAATGGTCCATGCAAGTAAACCAGCAAGCATTCAGGTTCTTCTATAATTATGTATTCACGAACGAGGAAATTGGTATAGCGCCACTCTCCAATGATCAGCTTCCAGAATGGATTAAGCCAATTTTGTTGATTGCAAGCATGAGGTGATCAGAATGAGCTTAAGTTAACGGAACCGTCAAAACTATACGAACCGATATATTTAAAAGTATCGACACAAAATATTAATTTTATGATATTAGAACAAAATCTTTTGGAAGAATTAATTTCAATTTCCTTAGGCGAAAAGGCTCCCGAAATTGTTATAAAAAATGGCACAGTCTTTAACGTGTTTACAAAAAAGCTAGAGAAAGTAGATGTTGGAATACATAAAGGTTACATCACTTCATATGGTGATAGCATTAAAGTAAATCAAAACACACGGATCATTGATGCTAATGGTCTTATACTTGTGCCAGGTTTTATTGATGGACATATACATTATGAAGTTACAAAATTATCTATTACAATGTTTGCAAAACTTGTTTTAAAATACGGTACAACCGCTATCATTAGTGGTCTTGATGAAACATATTCAGTTCTAGGAAAAAGAGGTATAGAAGAAACTATAAATGAAGTTAATTCGATACCTTTTACGCTTTTTTGGGGAGTACCGTCAAAGTTACCCTATACAATTCCATCTTCAACACTTGCTTATGAACTTGGTTACGATCAGGCTTCAGAACTTCTTAATAAAAATTATTCTTGGGGAATATGGGAAACTGTAGCTGAATTCATAACAAATAAAGATACTGATGTTATGCGCTCAATAATCTTGGCAAATAATTTGCATAAACCTATATTTGGCTGTTTGCCGCTGGCTAATAATAGCAAAATAAATGCAGCCTGTTTAGCTGGCGTAAGGTTAGATCATGAAAGTTATAGTCCAGAAGAAATGTACGAAAAGGCACGTAGGGGAATGTATGTTATGATCAGAGAATCTTCTGTTACACATTTTTTAAAGAAAAACATAGCGATTATAAAAGAATTTGGAATTCCAACTGATAGAGTGGGATTCTGCACAGATGATGTATATGCAAAGGATGTAATAGTACATGGACACATTGATAAAGTAGTTCGTATGGCTATAGAAGAAGGTATTGCACCAGAAGATGCATACAGAATGGCATCATATAACGTTTCCAACATGTACATGATCGATAGTATAGTTGGTTCTATATCACCAGGAAAGCTAGCCAATATAATATTTCTTGAAGATTTTACAAAGGTAAAAATAAAAGGCGTTATGAGCAAGGGAATTTTAGTAAGCTGGAACGGAAACTACATTTATAAATTCAATCCGCCAACGAGGCCAGAGTTTATGCTTACTACATTTAAAAATGCAAGAAAAATCTCAGAAAATGATATAACCGTAAAAGCAAAAGGAGAAAAAGCCAAGGTACTTGCAATTGAAGTAAATGATGAGAATCCCTTTAGGAGAAAAGGGAAGATTTTTGAGGTTAAAACTGTTTCAGGTGAAGTTTTAGCTGACCCAGAAAAAGATCTGCTATATGCAGTAGTAGTAGAAAGACATAAAGGAACAGGAAAAGTCGGCACAGCGTTTGTAACTGGGTTCGGATTAAAGGAAGGAGCTATGGCTTCATCATCAGCGCCTGATGATAACAACATAGTAAGTGTTGGAACAAACAAAGCTGATATAGTAAAAGCTGTCAATTATATAATTGAAAATAACGGCGGTATGTCTTTGGTAAAAAACGGAGAAATAATTTTGAGCCTCCCGTTGCCTATTGGCGGAATAATAAGCGATCAAGAACCTGAAAAAATGGCTGAGATAGAAAATAAGTTTGATAAAATTACAAAAGAAATGGGATCAAAACTTAGTTCAGCTATTTCAACCATGACGTTTTTACCCATTACTGCTATACCAGATTATGCTCTGACTGACAAAGGGCTTGTTGATTGTATAAAACTAAAGATTATATCGCCGGTGCTTGCGTAAAAAATTAATCCCAATTAGTAGTTCCACAACAGTACTCCCAATATAATGCTTTAGAAATGTATGTACCATCGCTTTGAATAGTTTAATGTATGAACAGATGAGGTCAACAGAAATTCAAGTTCAGAGAGTGCCTAGCATAAGGAATGCGAGGAACTCTGCTGAAAGCATAAAAAATCACGGTGGAATAATTATCTGTATAATAAGGTTTAGAATATCTTTCAAGGATTCTTTTGATACCGCGTGCTAAAAGCACGCTGCGAATATGTTGATTTAACCAGCCTGCTGTGATAGATGAAGATCATCATAAAATTCACCCAAGGGAGCTATCATATTTCATGAAAACTGAGTATAAGGTTTACCTGATAGGAAAATTATAAGTCACACTGCCTGCAAGACTACCGAGCGAAGTAATAAATATATAAATGAGTGATATACATATTATATTGTTTATATGGGCAGGGACTTACTTGATGTTATAAACACACCGGGCTATGTTACTCTAATAGAGGGCGACCCAGGAATTGGAAAGACCTCGCTTGCGCTGGCTTCATGCGCAAGGAGGGGAAAGTGCACCTACATATCATATGCTGAGCCTGAAATTTCACTCAAAAAAGCTTGAAGTGTTTGGCCATTCTGCTGACTTGAAGGTTATAAGCATGATGAGCGGTGATCCTTCAGCTGCATTTTCCAGTGTTGCACAGGCGCTTGAAATGGGAGATCTTGTTATAGTGGATTCCCTTGATGCCATGTTTTATGGAGTAAAGAATGAAAGCGAGATAAGGCCTTTCCTTCAGCTAGTTTACGGTTCTGCTAAAAACAAATCCGGCTCGTCCTGATTTCTGAGGGCCTTAACCCAGTTGCTAAGGTGCCTTTAACTTAAGCTCATAGCTTGTTCACGTTATGAAATCAACAAATTGGCTTAATCCATTCAGAAAGCTGTTCATTTGAAAGTTGAGCTGGACCAATTTCCTCGTTTGTGAATACATAGAAGAATCTGAATGCTTTAAACCAGTTCTTTACGTGCTCAAATTTTGGCCTTCTGCACGGGAAAAGGTCGTCAAAAGCTTCTGTCCTGTCCTTTATGTGTTCATACTTTTCATTAAGTTCTTCAGGCTCTTATATGTAAGATAATCTTCCCCCAAGAGCATCAACATACCAAAGAGCCTCTCTATAGAAAGAAAAAACAGAAAAACAAATAGGTACTCAGGTTTCAAACCCTTATAGGTATTCTACAAACCTGTTTCCTGATTGTGCTATTTGTGCTGATACAGGGTGTTTCAAACCCTTATAGGTATTCTACAAACACTTTGTCGTGGACACGGGTTTTTTAACTATATACGGTTTCAAACCCTTATAGGTATTCTACAAACTTGAAGATTACTTGTTGGAGAAAGGTGCTAGAAAAAGTTTCAAACCCTTATAGGTATTCTACAAACAGCATTGTTTTTGGCTCTATTTAAGCTTTTAAGCTCATTTTGGCCCTCTTTTTTGTACCCTTGCCGGTCGACCTCTTGCAACAATGTGTCACGCATGGGTCGACCGGGTTCGTTTCATGTAAAAATTTGCATAAAAATTTGTCAGTTGCCTAATCAAAAAACAGGGGGTCGACCGGCTAATTGGGCACAATTTTATCATCCCAGATGTTTTTCCCGTGTATGTTGTCCTGAAGCCTTTTTATCAGGGCTTGTTTCATTTGAGATGAAAGCACTTGAATGTCCCTTTCCTGAAACGTATTGCCTACCTTGACAGGAACCGTTTTTACTTTGTAGTCCGCTTGTGGTTTGAAGTTAAGTATTCCGTTTGCTATGATGTAATTAGTGAACCATTTAGCTTCAAGAAAGATGTAGTTAAGGATAGCAAGCTTGGTTTTGGAGATCTTGCTTTTATCAAATTTCAGCTCAAAAGTTTTTGTCTCTTGAGTCCTTCTTCTTAGAAGGTTTGCTTCCTCTTCTCCCTGATCTTGACATTTTTCTCTAAGTTTGGCACTAAAAATGTAATATTTTTGTCAAATAAAACCTGTTGTAAAGAGCTATCTAAAGCTCACGAAAGGAGACTTTCGTCCCTTAACCCAAAAAGTTAAAAAATGCTTATGTTGTTTTACGCTTTATAAACCGTGTGCAAGGGCAACAATACGCCATAATCATCCCAACTTTTAACGAAAGTGAGTCTCTTAGAACACTGCTTAGTTTAACCGGCAAAGCGCCTGTATTTGTGGTTGATGATGGCTCAACAGATGGAACTTAGGAAATTGTTGCCATGCACGGTAACGCAAAGCTGATTGAGCGCGGCAAGAAGATGAGGCTAGTTTCAGCATACCTTGCAGGATAAGCGAGGCCATGAAGTATGACTACGATTACTTTGTGGTTATGGACGGTGATGGCCAACATGACCCACTGCTAGGGGAAGAAATGGTTAAAACAGCTATTAAAACTGGAGCAGACCTAGTTATAGGGTCAAAGTACATTGACGGTGGTGATTCAAGCGGGGGTTCAATTTTTTAGGAAGACCGTGAGTAGGGTTGCAAATTACCTTTTTAGGTTAAGTTTAGATTCTGGCGTAAGGGATGCCACATCTGGCTACAGGTGTTACAGCAGGAGGGCTGCGCAATACCTTCTTGAAAACACTCCAAGGAATGGCAGCTATGCTGGGCAAGTTGAAATAGTTGAAGAGCTACACAGGGCAGGTATGAAGATTGTTAAATACGGAATTAAGTTCAGAAGGAGAATCTCAGGAAAGAGCAAACTAACTGCTGGTAACATTTTGGGGGTACTTTTACTTTTTGCTTATAAACGGCAACCTATGGAAGTACTTGCTTGTTGGCCTCTCAGGGATAGCAGTAAATGAGCTATCGTTGTACTTGCTTGCTGGATTTGTGGGCCCCATCATTGCTGACATACTTGCAATTTAAATTAGCATAATCACAAACTTTGTATTTAACGAATACTGGACGTTCAAGAACAGGAAGTTGAGCAGGAATACGAGGTCAGTACTAAGGAGGTTTTACATGCACAATGCGGCTTCGTTTTTTGGCCTTACAATTAACTTTGCAGTTTTTGTACTGTTGAGCTTTGCAGGCATGAACATTCTTGTTGCAAACATGGTAGGAATTTTAGTTGCGTTTGCGGTGCGCTACCTTCTGTCTTCTCAGGTCGTATGGATTAATGAAAGAGATAATTGAAAAGCTTGAAGGAATAGGGGCTGGTACAGCCCTGATAACAGCAGGCTATTACATATGGATCATCGGCGGTTACCTAAACGTTTACTTTATGATTCTGGAGTGGGCGATGACAATAGGCGGCGCGCTGATAGTGCTAAAGGCCCTTACATACGACCACTTTCTTGCAAACAGGCTTTTTGAGGGGAGGATGGGGCTTGCAGTTGGCTCAGCCACACTTGCGTTGGCGGCGCTCATAACTGAAATACAGGGCTGGTCACAGCCCGGGTTCATACTCGTTGAATTTTTTCTCTTCTCCCTTTGGCGCGTTTATAATTATAATCAGCACAACTAGGACGCCGGCATTTTACAGTGAACTTAACGTAAAGGTTGCGACCCTTGTGGGCTTCTCAACCACATCTTTCATATTTGCGTACTATGCTTTAACAACGTTTCCAGGGTCACCAGTCTACCTGGCATTTGTGGCAGCTGGCATAGTTGGCGTTGTCTGCATAGTGCTAAAAAAGGCAGCATCATCACTTTCGCTCATTTTAATAGCAATGATAGCCGTATTTGCTGTGCTGTTAATGTACATGGTGCCTGTGCTTTCAACCGATGAACTTGCGCTTGACTCCTATGTAGCTCACCTTGTACTTTTGGGGATAAATCCGTACCTTCCTGGCGTTATGAAAAACCATTTTCTTACTATCACCTTTTCCTCTTCTATGAAACGCCAATTTCCACGGGGGCTATGTGAGCTGGCTTTCATATCCTGTGCTTTCGTTCCTAGTATTTATTCCCACGGTTGCCCTTGGAATTGAATCAAGGGTCGTGCTAGTTGCCTTGACTGTTGCCCTTCTTATCGCAATTTACTTAAGGTACAGAAGGTTTGGATGGCTTTCAATTCTGCCCATACTTATAGCGCTAGTTGACGTCAACCTGGTTTATTACCCTGTTGGCTCGGTGCCTGACGTTGTATGGGCGTTTCTCCTTGGACTTTCTTTTGTAGCAATTAAGCGCATAAAGCTATCTGGCGCCCTTTATGGGCTTTCACTTGCTGATAAGCAAATACCGTTCATAATAGCTCCATACCTACTCTACATGATCTACAAGGAAAATGGTTTAAAGGAAACAATTGTCTATGCAACTACAGCTTCAGCCTCCTTCCTGCTAGTAAACGCACCATTCATTTTGCTTTCCCCAAAGTACTGGTTGTCTGCCATGCTTGCGCCGGAAACAGACAACCTAATAGGCATAGGACAGGGCATAGGCATGGTTTCATTTATAGGTTATTATCAGCTTTCAGGAACTTACTTTAAGCTCATGGAGTTATTCACTGCACTTATGCTATTAGTGCTATACATTAGGGAATATCCAAGGTACAAGTTCTCGTTCATCGCTTTTCCCATTCTCATCTTTTTTTCAATTATAGGTTCCTTTTTAATTATGTAATTTACTGGCCTCTCATAGCGCTTGTTGTTCTTCCAGACACGCTAAATGGGGCTGCTAAAAGGGCAAGTGCATGGATAAACAGGAACGAGGGAGCGATTGTCATTGCGATGCTCGCTGTCCCCCTTTTAACTGCTCCGGCATTTCATGTGCAAAGCAGCGCAAAGATAAACTCCGTCGGCAATTTTTCTAACCCACTTGGGCTGCCAGGTTACGTGACCATGATGAATGTAAACGTAAGCGGAATAAACAACCTTAAGTTCAGGATATTTACACAGGGTCAGATGATTTCCGTGAATGGACTTCTATGGAAGGCAGTCAACGTTACATATGGGGATGGCTGGTCAGTGTACACCATGAACCTCTGGACCCACGGGAATTCCTTCCACAGGGCGTCAGGTCAGTTCTAGAGGCCTACAGCGGCTCAGAGCAGGCATACATACGTATTTGCCCAGTGCACATTGCTCCGCCGCTTATAGAAAACCCTGAATTTGTTGAAGTGGCTGGACAAATACCTGGTTGGTCTTTTGTTCCAAACACGCAGGGAGGAAGCGTGTCTCTTATACCAGTTGCCGGAGGGGTTGAATTATCAGTGAACAAGGTTAGGCAGGGCTGGGCAGCTTCGCAGCTGGTGCAGCAGGTCAACCTCAGCGCTCTTAACAACTGCACTCTTTTCTATCAAATATTGACAAACTTTTACAGTAACGTGAGTAGTAGTGGCAACCCTGACATAGCAATAGGCATACAGGTTGATTCGGGCAATTATGAAGTGTGGTACCTTTATTCCAATAAGCAGGGGGTTTACAGGCCAAACCCTTACACTGTGGTAATATTATCCAACTCTACGGCGATCAACTTTTCTCAAGCAATTTTAATAATGAAGTCCATGGGTTGGATCGAGCAGCCAACGGGAACTTTAATGCTCATAGTTGGCTCTCAGTACACCAACGCGAACTACACAGCAACTTTTAGGTTAAATCAGCTTTACAACCCAAATTATCCATGAAGGCATTGCGCTACGAAACATGTCCTTCTCCCATTCAGTAAGTGGTTTGATTATCTTCGAGAGCAAAAGAAAGGCTACGATAAATGCAATGACATCAGCGAAAACGTTGAACATTAACCTCATGTTCCCAGTAAGCAGCTGAGCGCAAAGAACTGCAAGCGCAACGAGAGCTGAAAATGTGACCTTTCTCCATGGTACAGAAATCGTGTATCCTGAGTGTGACCTTATAAAGTGGTGTGAGAAAGCAAACGATGATGCTGAGGATATGAAGCTTGCAATCGCAACGCCCATTGGCCCCATCAGCTTTGCAAAGGCCAGGAGCCCTGCAAAAAGCACGGCAACTGTAACTATTCCAACAATAAGTTGTCTGTCAGTCCTCCCCATTGACTGAAGTCCAGTGCTGTAAACCCCTCCAAGGGCCCCAAATATGGTTGCTATTGCTAAGACAGAAAACGGGAGGCTGTCTGCTGCGTAAGCTGAGCCGTAAAACAGGGTCAAAAGGGGCCTTGAAGCAGCCGCAACTGAAAGTGAAACTGTTAGCGTTACATAGAAGACAAGCCCTTCAACAGCCCTTATCGTGTCCCTTATTGCGCCGTGCCCGCTTTCCCCAAACTTATAGCTCATAGATGGAAAGAGCACTGAAGTTAAAGGTGTGTAAAGTATTCCAAGGAGGGAAGCCGATGAGGAAATTAGGTAGTAAATGCCTATCACTGAAAGGCTACCTGTCACCGCATAAAGCGCCGATATGCCAAGCCACCCCTGTGCAAAGCCAACCAGCGCCAGAATGTAAAGAGGCATTCCGTACTTCATTATGTCCTTGACTCCAATTTTCCTTTTAGCTGCGTTTGTGTTCCTCTTAAGAATGTATGCCGGGTAAAGAGTGCCAGCAACTGAGCCTATAATCCATGCAATTACAACGCCTGCTGGTCCCATAAATAATGCCAGGGCAAGGGCAGGAATCCTGCTCATGGCGTAAAATATTATGTTCTGTAGCGCAACTTCCCTGTATTTAGAAAGCCCATAAAGCGCGCCTCCAAGCAGTGAGCTAAAGTTTGATATAAAACCGGCTATTATAGCGCCTACAATAAGGTAGATGCTTAACCCAGTCATTGAAGATATCATGGGCGATAAAGCAAGGAAAGCTATGAATGAGATAGCTGATATTATTGCTGTAGTCCTTAGGGAAGCCCTAAAAGCTCCAAACGCGCCATCATTGTCACCTTTCCCTAAGAAGTAGGACATGAACCAAGTAACGCTTAAATTCAACGCAAACAACGTCACTGTGTTGAAAAGCGAAATAACCAGGAAAATCAGTGCGATTTTCCCAACGTCTGACGTTCCAACTATTCTTGCTATCGTGGCATAAAAGAAGAAGGCAATGAGAGAATTTATGATGTTCATCACGGTTATGTACCCTACACCCCTTCCCATGCTCTCTGCGGTTGGTCTCAAACCAAAATTATTGGATACTTTATGTTTAAAAACCCAGCGATTTTTATCAAAAAATCATTTTACACCTTCAATGTTCTCCAGTAATGATGGGTTCATTATAACTTCCTTCTTAGGAAGCCTTTATAGTATATACTGCTGGAGTTTCAAGCCTTTCTATGTCAAAGGCTCCATGTGGCCTTATGAAGTTGTACCAATTCATGAACTCATCAACATAATTGAAGAACTTTACCTTCTATTAAAATATGTCAAAGAACTTCTCAACCTTTCCGTTTGCTGAGGGTGATCAACCCTGCCAACTATCAAAGTTATCTTCTCCTTTATCAAAAACTTTTCAAATTCTGTTAGTCCTTTTTCCCTTTCATCTGATTCAACAGCATAGAAAGTTGTTCCGTGATCTGATAAAATCTCCTCAGGCTTGCCGTACTTTTCTATTGCCTTCTTCAATACATCAACTGAGTACTTAGATGTCGGAGTTGGATAAACTCCATAGCCAACTATAAACCTAGAAGAATCATCTTCATACACTATTAACAATAAACCCTTCCACCTAGGATCCTTTATTTCGTGCCAATCAACGTGCCACAATTAATATGTTCTTTTGCATCTTCTTTTTGTGCTACTTTTTTGGCTCACTCATTGCAAGTCCCTCCTTGAGGATTTGATTGATCCTGTTGTTGTCAATGCTGTATCCGTTCGCTCTGAGAATTTTGCCGATATAGCTCGCATTGGCTCCGTAGATTTTGTAAAGCTTAATGATTTCATTCTTAACGCTCTCAGGCAAAAGCTGTAATGTCTTTTAGCCTTTTTCTGAACATGAATAACCCCTGTACTTTTGTATTCGCTGTAAAGCTGTTGCACACTTCTGGTTGATACGCCTTGCACGCTTTCAATTTCCCTGTAGTAAGTTTTCCTTCAAGCTTAGCATTAACGATCCACTTGGCCTGATCTTCGCTAAGCATGCTACGCCCATACCTCTTCATTAGGTTTAGCCAAAATCTGCTTAATTTGCTTTTATCAGCTATATGTTTAAGACCATGAAATAATTTCCAGATAAGAGAATCTCTTCTGTTGTGTTTATCTCAACAACCTTAAATTTTCTCAGCAAAGAGCTCCTCGTCCCTTCAGGAACATAAGCAAGCTTTCCCTCGGGCAGAGCTTCAGCCCCTCCCAGATGACCCAGATGCTCATGCGAAAGGAAAAAGAAGCTTGCGGATCCTAAATCGACCCCGAGTTCTTTTGAATTGTGCTCTATTACGCTGGGGGAACTGTCTGAATCAAAAAGAAACTTCAGGTTTCCAGCTTCTATAAAAAGGCTGAGCCCCCACTCATTTATAAAGCCTGGCGATCCTTCATTATCGTTAAGAACATATACCTTTAATCTTTCAATCAACATTAACTAATTGTTTTTTCTTAACTTATCCTTTCCTCTATTTCTTCAAGCTTTAATCCTTTTGTCTCTGGTGCCATTACTGCTGTAACTGCTGTTGCTATAACAAGAATAGTTATGAAAAAGACCATCCCGTAAATTAGTCCGTATGACTTTATGAAATCCAATGCAAATATGCCAGTTATCGCTCCTACCCTGCTTACTGATGTCGCTAGACCCTGCGCAAGACCCCTAACCTTTGTTGGAAAAAGTTCTACAGAATAGGAAAAGGATAGCAAACCCCCAGGCCACTGCTCTAAAGATGCAAAGACTATAAAAAGGGGTAAAAGGAAAAACGGGCTTATCTTGACAAGCGGTACAAGAACAGCCAAAACTGCTATCATGACAACGAACCCTGCAATTGCTGGTATCTTTCTGCCAACATTATCGATCATCTTCATCAAGCCAAGGTATGATATAATTGGAAATGGGGCGGTCAATGTTCCGAAGAGCGCGATCAACCGAAGGCTCTTTATGCCCAGCTCGTGATAGAGGGTAGGAGTAAAAAAGCCAAAGCCATAAGAGCCAAGGGCAAAGGCGAACCATGTAGTCAGAACAAACGCAAGAGGCTTTTTATAATTTTTAAACAGTTCTGACACCTTTACATCTTTTTGTGGTTGAACAGAATAGCCTTCGCCCATGACCTTTTTTGCGATTTTTTCAGCTTCTTTGTCCTTACCAGATGCTTTAAGCCATCTGAACGATTCTGGCATTAACCATCTTGCTATTATCACCGGCACAGCTAGGACAGCGCCAACACCAAGAGCGAGCCTCCACGCTATTTCAGCGCCAAAAGGCAATACAAGATAATTTACAGCGCCAGAAACAAGAACGCCTAACCAGTAAAACATTATACCGTACATCAGAAGCATCCCTCTGTTAGAAGTGGGAGACATTTCAGCTATAAGCGATGAGCTAACCGGATAATCGGCGCCGATCCCTATACCCATCAAAATTCTGAATATTATAATTTCTAACACGTTGACAGCGAGCGCTGAAAGAGCTGTAAAAACCACGAACATTATTATATCTATAATAAACATTGATTTTCTTCCTATTCTGTCAGCAACAGAGCCGAAAATAACACCTCCTATAGCCATACCTATCAGCCCGCTTGATAGCAAAAGCGGGTAAAGAGGACTTGAGACACTTATTTTATATACTGAAGATATGATCAGTATGCTGAAAGCTATAACGTTAAGGTCATAACCGTCAAGAAAAACGCCCATAGCTGATAGGGTGCTGATCAGCCAGTGTACAGGCCTAACTTTTTCAGGCGAAACCATGAAAAATTTTAAATTAAGTATTTTTTATATATTTTGGTAATAAAATATATATCAATATATATTTTTTATTTTTAACAAAGTTACTAGCTGTAGCCTTAACTTCAAGTATTAGTTTTTATTAAAATGCCTTTTATATGCGGACTACCATCTTTACAAGTAGATAAAAACTTTTAGCGTAAATGGCGTTTTAACCTTATGGAAAACGTAAACACTCGCGCGTTCTTATAGCGGTGAAGCACATTTTTCGTTAATGAAATTTTGATCTATTATTAGAGATTGAAAATTTACAAACTTCAGCAAAAGTTAAGATTAATAGAAAGTTGGTGCTATATTTCTGCGTGAAGACAGTCATACTTGCTGGAGGTAAAGGAACAAGGCTATGGCCCCTAAGTAGGGAGGATTATCCAAAGCAGTTCCTTAAGATAATTAACGGGGAAAGCCTAATACAAAGGTCTGTAAATATGTTCTCAAAGCTTTCGGAAATTTATATAATTACTTCAAAGCAGCTTTACCCCTTTTTTTCCTACGAAGTTAAAGGAATAAGCCTTGAAAACGTGTTACAGGAACCGGCTGCGCGGGGAACAGCTCCAGCCATAGCTTATGCACTCAGCATTCTTGAAGATGATGACTACCTTTTCGTGCCTTCGGACCACATGCTTGACGAAAGCTTTCTAGAACTCGTCAAGAAGGTAAAACCTGAGGAAGGCGAAATACTGCTTTTCGGGCACAAGCCTGAAGGGCCGGCAACTGGTTACGGATATATAAAGAAAGGTCAGAGGATAAACGAAGTAAAGTTAAAGGCGTCAGGGTTCTTTGAAAAACCTGACTTGAAAGAAGCTGAAATGTTCTACAAAAGCGGGGAATACTTGTGGAACATGGGCATGTTCTACATGAAAAAAAAGACGGCTGAAATTGCTTTCAAAAGACACCTCCCTGAGGTTTACGATGTAGTGTTCGAAAAAAAAGCAAAGGGGTATGAGGATCTACCGGAGGTTTCGTTCGATAAAGGCATAGTCGAAAAGTATGATAATGTTTCTGTTGCAGAGTTCACCGGGCTGTGGAAAGACATGGGATCATGGGAGAGCTTTTATGAAGTTATGAAAAAGGACAAGGACGGAAACGCGGTGTACGGGGACGTTTATGCTCTTGATTCCCATGGTTCGCTCGGAATTTCTGAAGGAAGGCTTACAGTGCTTTATGGGGTTAATGATTTGGCTGTGATATCAACAAGAGACGTAACTTTTGTAATACCTAGGTCGCTTTCTGAAAAGACAAAAGAAATAGTGAAGGCGCTTGATGGCAGAAAAGAGGCAAAAAGGTCGCCTATAATGTATAGATCCTGGGGATATTACATAATTCTCGAAGAAGGACCCAGGTACAAAGTCAAGAAGCTTTACATAGCTCCCGGAAAATCGCTTAGCTATCAGATGCACTTCCACAGGGCAGAGCACTGGGTCGTTGTAAGGGGTACAGCCAAAGTAACCTACGATGGTAAAGAGGTTATAGTAGCGGAAAACGAAAGTTTTTTTGTTCCGATGGGGAAGAAACACAAAATTGAGAACCCAGGAAAGATACCGCTCGAAATCATAGAGGTTCAGACAGGGGAGTACCTAGAAGAAGACGACATAGTCAGGTTTTGAAAAAACAGCTTAGCTTATTAATGTACTGTTATTTTGTAAAGATAGTTGAAGTCCAGAAAATACTTCATCTACCTTTTGCTGCTCTTCATCCTTACTTTCTTTTGGAGGGCCACAACCAACGCTTATTCCACGATGCTGCCGCTGATAGCGAAGTACGAGTTCAACTTTCAGCCTTCCCTAATAATGTATTTGGGCGGGATAGGCGGGATAGGCTCTTTCATAACTTCGTTCTTCATAAACCAAAGGATCAAGAAGTTAAGGCCTTACTTTATTTTATCAATAACGCTCTTGCTGATAGTTATAGCTCTTGTTCCCTTTTATACAGGGGCAAACGTGTGGTTTTTCATACTGGTTGAAGGTCTAGCAACAGGGGCTACAAGCCCTTTGATAATTTCTTCAGCAGGAACTGTCGAGGATCCAAAAGAAAGGGAAAGGGCAATAGCTTTTTATTCATTGGCCCTCTCCACAAGTTTAGCGGTTGCACCTTTCATATCCTCAGGCTTTTTAGTCTTAACGAAAGAGAACCTGAAGATCTCACTGGCTATGTTCTCAGCTCTGGTTTTGATAAGCATGGTATCTGCCTTTTTCATGAGGCTTAGCGGCAGGAACGAAGCTAAAATAAATGGATCAGGAATAATAAAAAGGCCGTATTTCTGGAAGGCCGTTGCTTCAAACGCAATCTACACTTTTCCTTTTGTGGCCATGACGTACTATGGAGCGATACTCGCAAGGCAGGCCTTTAAACTTAGCTACTCTGTTTCAGTTGCTATGTACTCTGTTTTCTTCATAACTTCTTTTCTAACCAGGTTTTACCTCACGCTCAGGCCTGTTCGCTCAATAGATCGTTCTGTAGCACTCGGCAGCCTACTTACTGTTCTAGGCCTTTTACTTGTGGGAACCCACTTAAACCTCATGCTTTTTATTGTAGGATATGCAATCCTTGGTTTCCCTCATGGACTGTTCTGGCCGGTTTCACTGATAATCCTGAGAAGGTCTTACGGCGATGAAGAGATCTATGCGGCCAACTCTTATTATATATCGATTAACAACCTGATCTGGCTTCTCACGCCTTTCATATCTGGGATTATAGCTTCATTTGTAGGAATATCTTTAACTTTTATAGTCGTGATAGCGCCAACAGCCGCGATCTACCTGATCTACATGTACCTTGCCAAGATTTCAAAACCTTCAGCTATTTCTTGATAGCTTCCCCTTTTATTAAATCAAAACTTTTTAGCATAATTGCGTTTAACGTTTTTGCAAATCACTAACAATATTATATATGAATATTAGAATATTATATATATGATAATTGTAAAGCCCAAACTTTTTTCAGAAATCGGAAAAATCTATGGACAATGCTTTTTTAAACCTGTACTGAAAGTAAACAATCTAAAGCAGCAAATGAGAATGTATAAATAATTCATTATAAAGAAAAGAAAATAAAAGATGTTGTCATGCCCAAAAATCTCTTATCGTTGAGATTGACTTTCGCGACAACTGTATTGTGATCATAAAGTCTAGGTTTTAAGGAAAAAATTCAAAAAATGGTATTGGCATATCAGCTTGCAACTGCATCCTATGGAAAAATTTAAAATAATTTGAGTATCCCTATATTTGATTAATCCACTTGAAAGTTTAAAGCTATTTAAAAGAAAGCTGCTTACAAAAACTGTTAAGTTGGGAAATTTATTATAAAATTAGACAACAGCTTTGATCTAAAGATAAGAGCGTGAAAGGATCAGCTTGACTGAAAATTTTTACAAACTAAAAAACATTTTTTACTTTGATACTTAAAGCTTCAGCTTATAAAAATTTTTCATGAACGCTTTACTTATATCGCTTTTTATAATCATGATTGGGGCAGCTATCATAGCTGTCGTGCTGATAAAGAACGGATAAAACAGTTTGCGTTATATATAGCGTTTTTGAATTGTTGATGTGGAAAAGAAAGAAGGACTTGCCTTTTCCTGGCTGGTTACATTTTGGGCCTTGAACTACACTCTTGTAAAGATAGCCTTAGCCTTCGTTAACCCGTTTTTACTTGCGTTTTTGAGGCTCCTAATGACTGTTGCTTTTCTTCTAATAGTAACTCCAAGAAGCTTTGTCCCATTGAAGGGCTTAAAGGCAAACTTGTACCTTTTTATCTTCAGCTTCCTCGGGATATACAGCAGCTGGACCTTATGGTACGTTGGAGAAAGCTACATATCGCCATCACTCTCAGTGATTTTAATGTACACGTATCCCGTTATAGCAGTCATTCTCTCTGCAATTATACTAAAGGAAAGGGTAACCAGGAACAAGATCATCGGAACGCTCATTGGCTTTTCTGGTATATTCATGATATTTTTCAGCGAATCAAGCTTTAACAACATCTTCGCGATGTTGTTAGTTATCGGGTCGGCCTTTTCATGGGCCCTCAGCATAATCGTCTACAAGAAGTACCTTTCAGCTTACGATTATAAGCTCGTTAATGCATATCAGATGCTGTACTCTCTGCCCCTTTCGCTTGCTCTTTTCCCCTTTTTTAGGATCAGCTCAGCCCTTAACGCCTTTTTCTGGGGGTCATGCTGATCATAGCCATTCCTGGGACAGCTTTTACCTTTCTGGCTTATGTTTACCTTTACTCTAAGCATGAAGTAAGCAAGATAACGCCCTACCTTTTCCTTGTTCCGGCAATTTCCGTTGTTTTTAGCTATCTGATCTTCGGGGAAACGCTTTTGTATACAGAGCTTTTCGGGTACATCCTTCTGGCGGCCGGCATATACATATCATCAAAATAAATGTACAGTTTTAACCTTACAAAATGAACGAAAGCCTCGCCTCTTCTAGAGACGGAGTAATATTTAAATTACTAAAACATTATAAAGCGTGCGCCGTAGGGAAATGTCTCACGAGGGCTTTCCCTATACTGAGTTCTTTGAGGATAGGGGTAAATAGCTGAAGGCACAGCCCGTGGTCTATCGCTGGACGAGCGGAGCGGGTGGGTAACCACTAGCTATGAAGTCATGAAGATGAAGGCGATAAACCACAAACCCATGATCCGCCTTGAAGTAACAATCGCCTTTTAAGGCGGGGAGGATGTCAGTTGAGTAACTAAAGGAGATTTCTATGTGTTCAAACTTAGAGGAAAGTGCCAAGATCAGGGAAAATAAAAGCAAAAGCTATTACTAGAAAGGAGGCTTTACAGCTTCTTCTAACGCCTTAAGCGGGAAGAAGTTACAAACTAATGAGGGTCAAGTTCCATAAACAGGGGACTCCACTATGACAAAAGCTATTCGATAGTAACCGAGCTTCGATAGAGGAATTCGCAACGCCTTGAAGAGGAATGCCAGAACTCTGATAAATTAAAAATCAGCAATAAACGTGGCTTTGCCAGTTGGACGTAGCTAGACGCGTATGGATGAGAACTTTTCTATTATGAAATGCAAGTTATTCCTCACGTAAGCGCATTGATGCTGGGAAGCTTAGGTTTAAGGTCAGGGTAGTTTACTATAATTTTTTTAAGAACGTTTATAGCTGAGATTTTTCATTTAACCTTTAAGATGAGCTTTATAGCTGAGATTTTAACGGCTTTTATAGTTCTGATAGTCCTGATCATAGTTCTTAGCGGCATCAAGATACTAAACGAATGGGAAAGGGCTCCAGTGCTTACTTTAGGTAGGTACACCGGCATGAAAGGACCAGGTATAATTTACGTAACCCCTTTTATAAGCAGGATACCTCTCAGGGTTAGCACAAGGCTCCAGACATACTCTTTTGTGATAGAACAAACTTTAACAAAGGACAACGTCCCTGTTGACGTTGACGCTGTCATGTACTTTATGGCTGTTGACCCTGAAAAGTGCGTGCTGAAGGCTGAAAACTACATAGAGGCAACAAAGTACGCCGCCCAGACAACTCTAAGAGAAGTAATCGGTCAGACGATGTTCGACGAGCTTCTAACCGAAAGGGAAAAGGTTGGAGAGATCGCTAGGAATATAATAGACGAGAAGACCGAAGCCTGGGGAGTAAAGGTAACATCCGTTGAAATAAGGGACATAAAGATACCTCAAGCGCTTCAAGAAGCGATGTCGAGGCAGGCACAGGCTGAAAGGGAGAGGAGGGCAAGGGTTACCCTCGCTTTAGCAGAGGTCCAAGCAGCTGAAAAGATGGTCGAGGCCGCAAACCTTTACAAGGATAACGACAAGGCATTCCAGCTAAGGTGGATGAACATGCTTTATGAGCTAGGTCTGCAGGGCAAAGGCCCTCTCATAATAATCCCGGCTAACATACCTTCTGCAGGCGTTACAACACTGGGTCTTTTCGGAATAAACGAGCTAACAGGAACTGAAAAGAAGAAAAACGAAGAAAAATGATAAAGCCTACTCTGGCTTTAATTTTTTTGGTTTTATTGCTTTCAGCTATGCCAGCGCATTCCCAACAGGGCCATGTAGTGGTTGTAATAAATTTTCACTACACTGTTGACCTTGGAGCTTCGAGCCTTTTTAGGTCAGCAGTAAACTATGCGATCCAAAACAGAGCAAAAACTATACTCATAATCATGAACTCACCAGGAGGTTACATTTCAGACATGCTTAACATAATTTCTTACATTAGGGAAGCTAACCAGTCAGGAATTCCTGTTTACACATACGTGATTCCTGATGGGCTAGCAGCTTCTGCTGCTTCGTACATAGCGATGGCTACGAACATGATAATCATGGGCCCAGGCTCTGAGATAGGGCCTTCAACGCCAATAGTAGTTGGAGGAACGCAGCTCGAGCAGAATCATACTGAAAGCGCCATGCTTTCTCTGATGCAGAGCGAAGCGCAGGAATGGGGCAGGAACGTAACAGCGGCATCTGTAATGGTGCTTTATGACAAAGCTTATTCGGCTCAGCAGGCTTACAACGTAGGCCTAATAAACGGGCTGGCATCAAATCTGACTCAGGCTGAAAATATGCTTGGTATAAGCGGGTTCCCTCAGGTTTACTTTTCGGAAAGCTATTACGATCAGTTCCTTAGCGTGATAAGCAACCCAACAGTAGACGGGCTTCTGATCCTTCTGGGGATGGTACTTATAGCTTTAGACGTTCTGCACCCAACCTTTCTGATGAGCGTTCTCGGAGGGATAGCTCTGCTTATGGGACTCGTTGGGGCCGAGCTAATCGGCGCTTCTGTGCTGGGCTTAATCCTTCTCGCTGTTTCAGCCGTGCTGCTTGTTATGGAGATCAAGACCGGACACGGCATCTCTCTGATCGCTTCGGTTCTGGTCGGTCTGGCCGGGATCTACCTTCTTGGCGAAGGGATTCAGGTTTCCCCCCAGCCTTCTTACCTTGAGTATTACATTATTGCTGTAGCTTTAGTGGCCTTTGCCGTTTTTGCAGCTATATACATCAGGAGCCTGTGGAAGTACAAGAGGAAGTATCCTTTCACCGGAAAGGAATCTCTGATCGGCAAGACCGGCGTTGTCGTGAAGGAGCTCAATCCGTGCGGGGAAATTAAGGTCGAGGGGTTCATATGGAAAGCCTGCACAAAAGGGGAAAAGGTGAAGAAAGGGGAAGAAGTTACTGTAATTGGTTACAAGGGCCTTTCTATGATAGTTGAGAAAAAAACAAAAGGATAAATAAGCTGAAGCCTTTATTTTAAAGGTGCTCAAAGTAATCCCAGTTGCTTCTCCATTAGCGAGGAACGAAGACATAAATTTGGTTGTTGAAGGCTTCAAAACGCTTTACCATGAGATAAGTGTGGGGAAAGTAGTCAAGGACAAAAGGGATGCCGAAATAGAATCAAAAGGGCTTGACGTGCTCGGCCTGATCATAACCGGGGGAACAGAGCACATCATGGGGGCTCTGAAAAGCTCAGCCAGGTCCTTTTCAGCCGTTTACCACGATTCGCTCAACAGCATGCCGGCAGTTCTAGAAGCTTCTTCAGCTTTTGGCTTCAAAGCATTTCACATTAAAGATCAGGATGGAATAAACAGCTACGCAAAAGCTGTTAAGATAACTGAAGAAATCAGGTCTGAAAGGCTTGTCCTCTTTGGAGACCCGAGTCCCTGGTTAGTATACAGCGGTTACAGCCAAAAACCAGAAGGACTGATAGAAGGCGTTGAAAAGCAAGATATAGAAGAGCTAGTAGAGCTGGCAAGGTCTCTTGATGTAAACGATGAAGAAGTCCGTTCAAGGGCTGAAAGCTTTGGTCCCTCTTTTGAAGATTTTAGAACTTCGCTAAAGATCGAGAAAGCAATAAGGAAGATGCTTGAAAAGAGGGGGAGCAAGTTCTTTTCAATAAGGTGCTTTGACCTGCTTGAACCATTAAAAGGTACAGCGTGTTTGGCCCTTTCAAGGCTCAACGATGAAGGGTATGTTGCAGCGTGCGAAGGTGACATAGCTGCTTCAGTTACCATGCTCCTTCTCAGCAAGGCTTCAGGATTGCCTTCCTTTATGGGAAACGTTGTAAGCGTTAAGGGCAAATCCATCTTCATTGCACATTGCACTTCTCCCACGAAGATACTTTTAGCTTTTAAGTACATGACGCACTTTGAATCGGGAATGGGCGTGGGCATAGCTGGTACGATAAAAGAAGGCGAAACTGTAACTGTTGCGAGGGTCGACACAAAAAAGAGAGTCCTCAGGGCAGGATCAGGGAAAGTTCTTAGTGAGCCTTTCAGAGAAGACGTATGCAGGACCCAGATAAGGGTTGAACTTGAGAACCCCTCTCTTATTGTTGAAAGGCCAATCGGAAACCATTACGCTTTAACCATCGGGAACCACTTGAAGCTCTTGGAATCATTTGCATATGTTGAAGGGTATAAATTTGAAAGAATCTAACGCATTAAACTTTTATAAAAGGGTTAAAAAATAATAACGATGGAAAAAGACAAAGCGTTTAACGTCTGTCAGTACTGCGGAAAGCAAACCTATTTACCTTTCAGATGCCCATACTGCGGTGGATTATTCTGTGAAGAGCACAGGCTTCCTGAAGCTCACAACTGTCCCAGCTTAAGGGAAAAGAGATACGTGCCTCATTACTCTGCAATACACGTCGAGTATAGCGAAAAGCAAAAGAACGGAAAGGGGTTTGAATACATAGTTTACGCTGTTCTTTTGATTGCCATTATTGAGTTTGTTTTCTGGGCTGTAAAGGCTTTAGTTTGAGCGACATATTTATTTTTAAGTTAATAATATTATTACAATGGAGAAAAGGCTAATAAGCTGGAGGGACCTAGGCCTATTAACTAAAGCTCTTGTTGATAAAGTAAAAAAAGGAGAAAGGCCAGACGTCGTTGTTGGCATCGCGAGAGGCGGTCTTATACCTGCAATGGTCATTGCAGACAGGCTCAGGGCCCCCTTGGACATCATAAACATAAAGTCCTACAGAGCGCTGGGCGTTAAGGGAGTGCTCAAGGTTTACGACGTGATGTACGAAGATGTAGCTGATAAAAAGGTGCTTATAGTTGACGATGTTGCAGACACGGGCGAAACGTTTCTCTTTGTCTCCGAACACATGATGAAGAAAGGAGCAAAAAGTGTGATGCTGGCGAGCATATTCTTGAAGCCATGGAGCAGAGTGAGGCCAAACTATTTCGTTGAGGAAACTGACGAGTGGATCGTCTTTCCTTGGGAGCTTGGTGAGTTTGAGATGCTGGACAGAGAAGAGCTGCTCTTCTGAGCTACTTCAAAAAGCTTAACGTCCTCTTTATAACTAAGGTTATGATCTCCCTCATCCTTCTGGAAAGAGCTACGCTAACTCCTGAATAAACCAGGACAACAAATATGAAGAGAACAACAAGCCTGAAAAGTCCGAGGTAAGCCGAAACGGTCGGAGGAAATGCCAGCTCCAGAGGTTTCCTGAAAACGAACAGGACGAACGAAGATGCAGCCAGGGGGACTATGTAATCTGCAAAGAAATCCTTAAGCTTTATGTAGTTCTTGATCTCTGGGAAAGTTTTAACCCTTATTGCTAAAGCGAGGAGTATTGCTATCAAATTTGCGACGAGCACGCCTTCAATTACGTAAAGGCTTAAAGAAAACGCCTTCAGCAGGAATATCATCGGGACTATGAGCGTAACGTAGCTTATCGTGCTAACCAATTCAGCAATATGCGCGTAAAAGATAAGGCTCTTCCAGTAAGTTTTAAGCTCTATTTCCTTTTCAAAATCGACCCTTTCGACGCCCTGCATAACGTTTGATACGTACTGTGAGATGGTGTTCACTATACTGGTCAAAGCCCAGAGCACGATCGGGGCATAAAGCAGGCCTATGAGGTAAAGATCTGTCGGTCTCAAAAAGGCTATTATTTCGGGCTCAAAGAATATTATAAATAGGGTTACAGCTGTAACTGTAAAAAGCACAAAAAGAAAGTCCATGTATATTCTCTTCAGCCTTTCCTTTTGCTCTAGGAGCTCGCCGTACGTTATGCTGTAAAGCATGCCCCTAAAAGAATAAGCCGAGCCTGCAACTCCCAAAACCTGCCACAGAGAGTTGTCAAATATACCGCCGATGCTCGCTATGACAAAGCTGTCAATCGACTTTATGTTGCTCGAAGCATACCCAAGAAGTGAAACCCAGGACCCTGATATGAACTCCTTTGCCGTCTTCTTGAAGCTTCCTTCAGCTTTCACATAGTTAAGAGAGCTAAAAAGGGCATAGAGCATCCCAGAAAAGTTTATGACAAAAGAAGCTATCATGACTGATTGAAGCGACCAACCTGAGCGCATGATGTAAAACACTGAAGCAAGCTTCACACTGGAAGTTACAAGTGTTGTGTAAACCAGCCTTTTCCTGTTGAAAACGGTCAGCCCTCCGGTAAACGTTGAGCTGAAAGAGCCGGTTATTATGCTCAAAACCGTCAGGATGAGAAGGATATCAAAGAACTCGGAAGGTATCCTGAACCCGATCAGAAAGATGAAAACCGCAGATATCAGAACGCCGATAACCCCAAAGATAAAAGAAATCCAGAGAAGAGAAACCTGGATCGACCTGTACTTTGCTGATAGCCTTGGCGACATAAAGCTGACAATTCCAACAGGGAGAGATCCAAAAATTATCGAAGCGGAATACACGTTCAGTATGCCAAGGTACTCGAGCGGGAGCTTCCTGGTCACTGCTATTGCAAAAACAAAGCTAGCAGCTATTGAAAGCAAGCTACTGAATATGGCAAGAATCCTTGTCCTTATTCTGCTCAAATACAAAATGGTTGATAAGTCAAAATTTAACTATTATGGGAGTTAAGGGGGCGAAAGTCTCCTATCGTGAGGGTGGGTAGTTCACCTATTATGGGACACATTACCCATTTTTAATGCGTTTTTCAGCTTCTTTCTGTCTGTTAAAAGCTTTATTGTTGCAATCAAGTATATTATCCAATCAGGTGTTACAAGGCCCTTAAAAGCTAGCCCTATAATGTAAAGGAAGAGCGTGCCTGAAAAACCAAAAATTATTGAGACTGACGCTAAGATCAAGTCAGCCAGAGAGCTTGGCCCTCTATAAAGCCTGTAACCCGAGTATATTGACGTTATTCCGAAAATAACATATATTATAGCCAGTAATGAGAAAACCCTGAGGAGAGCATTGAAAAGAAAAGTTACGATGAGTATTGTTCCTGATGTAATCAAAAGTAGTCCTGAGCCTTCAAACCTTTCCCTCTCCTCCTGAATCAGCTTGTAACCGCAGTTCAGGCAGTATTTTGCTTCTGGAGGGTTTTCATAACCGCACTTTGGACACTTTGTCATTAAAGAAGTTTCTATATCATAAAATATATATAATTTTTGTATATCATCAGTGCTCCCGCAAATATAATGCTTTACTATCCTAAGGAAATTTATTATATTAGTTAAAGAAATGATAAAAACAAATTAGGCCTCTTAATTGATTATTTGAACGAGCTGATATAAGGCCCATAGTTCAAACTAAGGGCTAAAATTTGACCCAAAACAAAGCTATCTAGTATTAGCCAAAAGTTAATCAAAAACAAAAATTACATCGTTAATTACAATTTATATGCTTTACTCGCAGGAGTACTAATGCTGATGCGTACCTACTTTCCCCTAGGTAAATATAAACCATAAGCGAATTGCGCTAACCGCACTCTTTGCAATTAAGCTTTTTACAGAAAAATTTTATTAAAAAGCAATGGAAATTCTATGCGATGGCATCTTATGGATTAAGGGATAAAGTTATTAGGTCATTTGATTTTTCAACATCTTTTTCAGAATATTTTAGCTCCTCTGGGTTTAAAGTTTATTCACGTTCAAAAAATTTATTCGTTATAGATTCACAGGAAGGTAGGGAAATAGCATGTTATCCTCAAATTCTTGGCGAGGAATTTGAACGTTTAAACTATAAACTTGCAAAAAGATTTATAGAATTTTTGGACAGAGAAGGTGTTTTTTCTGAAAGGATAATGATGCAACACGTACTCAGGGCGTCGCTTGGATATAAGGTTTATGATGTACTTAAGGAAAAGGGCATCGGCTTTATAAACTCATGGTCAAGACCGCTCTACAAATATGTATCATTCAGGAAACATCTACAGCGTGAACTTACTATGACGTACGATGATCCGCCAACGTTACCTTCTGGGGAATATGTAGTTTTAAAGCCAGATACAGAAGCTACTGGTAATACATCTCTTTTTGTTCTTGACAACCTTTTTAGAAAGTGTTCATCTAGCGGATGTAAAATAAAAAAAGTTATTTTTTACGGGTTCATTTCAGATAAAGCAATAAAAGTTCTTGAAGAATACCTCAAAGGAAGGGGCGTAGAAGGAGTTTATTATGCAATAGAAAACATAACGCCGCTGGCCGAAAACGGGTACGACATGCCTTTGTATGGGCTAGATGAATCTCGTTACGAAAAAGACGGCACAAAGAGCAAACTTGCAGCTTCAGTACCCGAAGAAGTTTTAAATAATATGCTTGAGTGCTATTACCCTGGCATGGATCAGCCAGGAGACTGGTCAGAAAGGCAAGTCAGGCTTTTTGACGGGAGAGAGTGGAAAGACGTAGACCCAAAAGTTCATGCTCAAAGGAGCCTAAATGTTTTAGAAAAACTCAGAGAGATAAGTAAAGATGAAGAATGGTACGATAGCGTACATGAAAATATTTATAACAAAATAAAAGAGGATCTTTTAAAGATTTTAGGTGTGACTTAGAATCAGTATAGCTATAACTATTCCGTAAATAGCCACTGCTTCTCCAAGAGCAACTATAATAAGCGAGAAAGTTCTTACCTCTGGCCTTTCAGGATGTTCAGCAACAGCTGCTGCAGCTGCTGCGCCAGCACCCCCTATCGCTATACCCGCTCCAAGAGCTGCTAAGCCGAAAGCTATACCTGCGCCAACTGTATTTCCGAGCGCGTTGAGCGATTGGTATATTAACAATATAAACGGAAGCATCAATTCTCCTGTCATTAATTATTTCTCACTAGCGGTTTTAAGTTTTTTTATTAATTCATCTTTTAAGTTTTCATACTCTTTTTCTAATGTCCTGCTGTATTCTTCGTGTTTCTTTTTAATCTGTTCCTTAGCTTCTTCAAACGCTTCCAACGCCTGTCACCATTTTATTTCTTACCTTTTTTATTCTATTAAGCTCTTCTCTGTCCCTTTCTTCTAGAGTAATAGAAATAGAGGCTATTTTTTTCTCAGTTTCAGGTATTACTACTTTTTCAAGAGCGTTTATGAGCTTATCAGTGTCTCTTAGATCTTTAATCAGCTTTAGTATAAATGATTTCAGCCATGCGGCTTCTATGATCATATTTATAATTTTTTCTGCGTCCTGAAAAAAGTTGCTTTGCGCAAGCGTCGTTGGCGTTATAAACTTTTTAGAGACTATAACAGGTTTCCAATAATGAACGTCCATATATCTTTCTTTTTTTAGGTCTAATTCCAGGCCACCCTCAAGGATTTTGGAAAGAGCCAGTATTTCGTCATAACTCATGCTTGCAACCATTACAGCATAATCATCGTAAGCTGTTTTAAGTTCCTCCAGAAATTTTCCGAAAACGGATGAAACCTGAGGACCTACCTCTGAAACTTTCTGTAATATCACATCTTTTTTTGTTGATAGAATTTTATCTACATCTTTTGTAGCTTCAAGCTCTCTCTTTTGCCTTAACAGTTCAGATTTAGAGATTACGTTTCTGAACGACACTCATGTACACCTTCTTGCTCTTTTCACTTATGTTGGTCCACTCGCTCTCAGGGAGTATGGATAAAACGTCCCAAGCTATGTTAAGTGTTGTATCGATATCCCTGTTTTCGTACGGATCCTGTTTTATGAACTTCTTCTCAAAAGCATCAGCGAACTGAAGATATTTCTTTGACGATTCTGGAATACCTTCTTCCCCAACTATTTCTGCTAAGGACCTGATTTCCATAGCCTTTGAGTACGAGTTGTAAAGCTGGTCGCTCAGCTCTTTATGATCAGCCCTCGTCTTTCCTTCCCCAACGCCATCTTTCATGAGCCTGCTAAGGCTCATAAGGACGTTGACAGGCGGGTAAATGCCTTTATGATAGAGCTCTTTTCCAAGAACTATTTGCCCCTCTGTTATGTACGCTGTTAAATCAGGTATAGGGTGCGTTATATCATCTGCTGGCATCGAGAGTATTGGCAACTGGGTTAGGCTTCCCTTTCTTCCTGTTATCCTTCCAGACCTTTCAAAGATAGTTGCTAAGTCAGTATAAAGATATCCGGGATAACCTCTCCTGCTTGGAACTTCTTCTCTCATCATGCTAATTTCCCTCAAAGCTTCCCCATAGTTAGTCATATCAGTAAGTATAGCTAAAACGTGATATCCTTCTTCAAAAGCAAGGTATTCAGCTGCAGTCAGTGCAACCCTCGGCGTTACGATCCTTTCAACTGCAGGATCTTCAGCCAGGTTCAAAAAGAGAACGCTTCTCTTTAAAGCTCCAGATTCTTCCAGCTCTCTTCTGAAGAAAATTGCAGTATCTGCAGGAACACCTATTGCCGCAAATACCACCGCAAACTCTTCACCCTTTGCTATCGTAGCCTGTCTAGCTATTTGTGCAGCAAGCATATCGTGTGGTAAGCCTGAGCCTGAAAATATTGGTAGCTTTTGCCCTCTTACCATGCTAAGCATGCCATCTATGACAGAAACTCCTGTCTGGATAAATTCGTCAGGGTATTCTCTTTTGTATGGGTTTAGGATCTTCCCATTTATGTCAAGCTCTTCGGAGCCGACAGGTTCCGGCATGTTATCTATTGGCCTTCCGAGACCGTCAAATATCCTACCCAAGAGCTCGTTCGAAACTGGAAGCTCAAGAGGCCTTCCGAGAAACCTTACCTTTACGTCGCGAGGGGAAAGCCCTTGAGTACCTTCAAAAACTTCAACTACAGCTATATCTTCGCTTACTTGTAAGGACCTTCCCAGCCTTTTTTCGCCATTGCTGAGCTCTATTTCAACAAGTTCCTCATAACCTAGTTTTCCGTTGGTCTTTATAACCATGAGCGAACCTCTTATGCTCTGAACGCTGCTAAAAGTTATACTTCCGCTCAAAACTCCATCACCTTCTTCATAATTGCATCAAAATCTTCTTTACTCTTTACGTTAAACCTAGCCCTTATAACTTCAAGGTAAAGGGGGCTTGACCTTATTTCTTCTACTGTTGCTCCTTCTGTAAGTTTTTCTTTTGCCTTTTCATAGAACGATATTATAAGTTTTAACAAATAATACTGTACCAATGGAGGCGTATACCTGTCAACTTCATGATATGCGTTCTGTTTTAAGAAACCTTCTTTGAGCATGTTTGCGGCCTCTAGTAATAGCTTCTCATCTTCAGGAAGGACTTCTGGACCCAATAGCCTTACGATGTTCCTTAAGCTTTCTTCTTTAAACAATATGTCCAAAGCTTTCTTTCTCAACGTTTCAAATTCATCTGAGACATTTAAGCTCCACCACTCAGAAAGCGATTCTACATATGAAGAGTAGCTTGAGACCCAGTTTACAGCTGGATAATGCCTTGAGTAAGCCAGATTTGGATCAAGCAACCAGAAGGCTTTTACATACCTTAGCGTATGGGTTGTTACTGGTTCCGTAAAGTCTCCGCCTGGAGGCGAAACAGCACCTATTATAGATACGCTCCCGAAGTCGCCAGAAAGAGTTTCAACGTATCCTGCTCTTTCATAAAATGAAGCAATTCTGGAAGCCAAATACGAAGGGTAACCTTCTTCAGCCGGTATTTCTTCAAGTCTTCCGCTGATTTCCCTTAAGGCCTCTGCCCACCTGCTTGTAGAGTCTGCAAGCATAAGAGAGTCATATCCCATGTCCCTGTAATACTCTGCTAACGTTATCCCAACATAAATGCTTGCTTCCCTAGCAGCAACTGGCATGTTGCTTGTGTTAGCGATCATTATAGATTTTTGCATTATAGGCTTACCGCTTATCGGGTCGTTTAGCTTAGGAAAAGTTTTCAGTAGCTCAACCATTTCGTTCCCCCTTTCTCCGCAGCCAACATAAACAACTACTCTCGAGTTAGCCCATGAAGCCATTTGATGTAATAGCACAGTTTTGCCGGTTCCAAATCCCCCAGGAACAGCGGCAGAACCGCCTTTTGCGAGAGGGAAAAATGTGTCGATTACTCTTTGTCCCGTTATAAGGGGCTCAGAGGCAACAAGCCTCCTTTTTATTGGTCTAGGTATCCTTACTGCCCATCGCTGAAGCATTGATACGCTTTGTTTTTTGCTATCCTGAACTTCAGCTATCTGGTCAGTAACCTTATAATCCCCTTCAGGCGCCACATACGCCAATGTGCCACTAACGTTTGGAGGAATCATTATGTAATGCCTTATCAGCTCTGTTTCTTCCACATAACCAATTTTTTCTCCTCCTTGAACCTTTATGCCAGGTTTAACTACAGGAACAAAGTGCCAGGTTTTATTAATGTCAACAGCTTCAGCTGTATAACCTCTAGATATCGTGTAACCTTCAAGCGTGCTTAAAGGTCTCTGGAGCCCATCATATATATTTCCAACTATTCCTGGCGCTAAAGTGACTGAAAGCGGTGATCCTAAACCTTCAACAGGCTCTCCTGGTTTTAGCCCAGTTGTAAATTCGTAAACCTGCACGTAAGCGCTATCGCCTTCAACCCTAACTACTTCACCAATAAGGCCCATTTCGCCTACTTTTACCATTTCGTTCATTTGAATGCCAGATACACCAGACGCTTTTACTACTGTACCTTTAACTTCTGTTATTCTACCTTTTATTTTCAATTTCGTTCACCTTGTTTATTATCATCCTCTTTAACTCTCTCTTTATGTCGTTTAACATTCTATCTAGATCATACGTTATGCTTTCATCGCCTTTTTTAAAAGAAAAACCTCTCTCAAAATCTGTCACGCCGCTAACCTCTATGCCGTATTTTCTTGCAATCATGGTTAGTTTTTCTTGATCAAGCTTACCAGCATAAACTTCAAAACTTCCTCCCATATCCTTTAAACCTTTAGAAAACATTTTTTCGAGTATTATGCCGTAGTTATCGCTTTCAAGAAATTCTTTATATGCCTCAGAAATAAGCTTTTCTAGAAGTTCATCTTCTTTCGTGCTTAAAATTCTTTTACCTTCAAGTTCTTGCTGTGAAGTCCTGATCAGCCTTTCCTTTTCAGATGATTTTTTGGCTTCTTCAATTATTTTTTGCCCTTCTTTAAAGGCTTCATTTTTTTTATCTTCAATAATCTTAAGTGAATCATCAAGCGCACGGCTCAGCGTTTCCAACGCCATGTTCTTTTCCCTTTCAATTATAGAACGTATGCTTTCCATATCAGAAGACCTTCATAACCTTTTTTACTTCGCTTTCTACGCTTGCAGCAGTTTCAAAAACTCTATAAGGAGGGTCCAAAACTAGTATAGGTGGTTCAACTTTCATAGAAAGTTCATCAATTTCTTTTTCTATTCCATTTATTACTGACCTGTCAATTACGATTAAACCGTAGCTGGATATTTTTGATCTTATTTGGTTAAGCACTTCATTTTTGTCCTCGTTCTCAATGCCTACAAACCCAAGTAACCTAAAAAATGTAACAAACCTTTCAGAACCTATTGCCAAAGCCTTCAATTTCCTTAAGTTTATATTAAACTGCTGCTCTTTTTAATTTTTACTAATTAACAATTTTTAATATATATATAAGGAATAATAAACAAATGTAAATTTTTAAAAGTTTTATTTCAAAATTTTTGAATATGAACAACCATGACCTTAAGGTCATGGTATCCTAGCATTGTGACTAGGGTTTCTTGCTTCTTTCAGGAAACTTACTATTCATTCTCCCACGTGAAGGACTTCGTCGTATTAACCTTCATAAGGTTAAAAATATTTAAAAATATATGCGAGTAAAACAATGGATAAGGGTATTTTACATTTGCAAAAATGAAGCCGATTAAAAGAGGATTAGTAATAATATATCATGGTAATGGAAAGGGTAAGACTACAGCGGCAATAGGCATGCTTATAAGAGCTTTAGGACACGGTTATAAAGTAGCGTATCTGCAGTTTTTAAAGAATTCTGTTAGCGGTGAGACAAAATTTTTGTCTAAAATTTCTGAAGTACTTTTCTATCAAGGCGGAGCAGGTTTTGTCGGAATCATGGGGGATAAAAAATCTTTTGATGAGCACAGGAAAAAAGCAAAGGAAACGTTAAAATTTGCAAGCAAAATACTCCAAGAAGGCACTTACTATATCGTTGTTCTTGATGAGATAAACTGCGCTTTAAGCCTTGGTTTGCTCGATCTGGAGGAAGTTTTGCAGGCTATAAATTCTAGAAAGGAAAACGTCAACGTAGTTCTAACAGGATGTGTTGCGCCAGACAAGCTTATAGAAATTGCTGATATAGTAACTGAAATGGTAAAGGTCAAACATATATACGATCAAGGTTACCTTGCTAAAATTGGTGTAGATTTCTAATATCTTTTAATATTTACATTTTTTACATTTTTAGTAGATAAAGCTCTGGACATATTTAAAACGTAAATGCCATGGTAATCGCCGTAAGAAGATGCGTCTATGCTTCCTGCAACTCGCTTGTTCAGCGCTATGAATGGACCTTCTTCCCACTTGACTGCCTCAAATTTTTTGTATAATACTGCGGACAGTTCAAAAGATTTTTTTAAATACTCTTCGTCGCATAGAAAAGCTTTGTCATTTGTGCTCCCAAAAATTTTCCTATAAATTTTTGATATGTTGTCTATGACTCTTTTTTTATTAGAAAAAACTACAGTTTGTTCCCCAGCTTGTCCAGCTATACATGCAGGCGAATACATATATAGCGATTCGCCCAAGGCTAACTTTTTTGATGAAAAAGTAAGATCTACTAATGAGGATTCGGGAAGCATATGAACAACGTCTAATTTTAAACCGAACCTGTTTGGTGATTGAGCAAAAACAGGAAGGTTTTTAGGGATATCCTCTTTGTTAACTCTGTAAGGCCTTATATAAAATGACCATGATAAATCCTCCCAAGATCTTCCGACCGGATTTATCAGAGCTATTCTTTTGTTCTTTAAGGAAAGCAGCCATGAGATAAATACTTCCTTTCTACTTCCCATCACAGTTACATAATCGGCTTTATGAAAAGATTTGAGCTCTTCTACGCTAAAGATTTTTTGTTCAGTACTTATATCTACTCTTTCGTATTCAGAATCTTTATAAAACCCAAGTGACCAGCCCTGAGCCCTTAAAGAGTCTAGCAAAAAAACATTTATCAAGCCTTCTTCTACCTTATTTGGTTTTAATCTATTATAAATTTCTGCTTCTCTCTCGTAATCTTCAAGTTTAAATCCTCTTAACTTTTTTATCTCCCCTATCTTTCTTACTATAGACCTTCTTTTTCTTAACATTCTAATACAGTTATACAAAATTGTGAAGGCTTCCTCCCTCTTTTTAGAAAGTTCTTCATCTTTCACTTATAAAACCCCCTCTAAGAGCCATATCTGCAAGCACAAAGTAGGTTAAGGCCTCTGCTATTGGGACAGCTCGTGGTACAACGCAGGCATCATGCATCCCCTTTAATTGTAAAATGCCCTCTTCCATCTTTTTTATGTTTACTGTTCTTTGAGGTTTGTAAATAGAAGAAACGGGCTTAAACGCGATCGTTGCTATAAGTGGTTGACCGTTAGTCATTCCGCCAAGAATACCCCCGGCGTTATTTGTAAGCGTAGTTATCTCATTGTTTCTTAAAACGTATATGTCGTTGTTTTGTGAGCCCCTAAGCTTTGAGGCTCTGAAGCCTGCACCAATTTCTACCCCTTTTACTGCAGGTATAGAAAAATAAGCTTTTGCGAGTTCAGAATCTAGTGAAGAGAAAACTGGTTGCCCAAGTCCTACGGGAAGCTTACCAGTTATTATTCTTATTGTACCACCTAAACTGTCACCCTCCCTTTTAGCTTTAAGTATCTCTTCCTGCATCAACGCATCGTGTTCTGCTGAAGGACACCTTGTCTCAAACTCATACCTTTTTCTAGCGTTCTCTATATCAAGGTCAGGACACTCTATTGGTCCTATGCTTTTTGTATAACCAACTACCTCTATTCTTAATGGCTTTAGTATCTCTTCTGCTATCGCTCCCGCTATTACAAACCCAACAGTTATTCTGGCGGAAAATCTCCCCCCTCCTCGAGGATCATTAAACCCTTTATACTTAACATAAGCAGGATAATCCGCATGACCTGGCCTTACCCAGCCTTCTTCAGCAAAGCTGTAAAAATCGTCAACATAACCTTTATTTCTCACAATGGCTACAAAGGGAGCGCCAGTTGCCTTTCCCCTGTAAACGCCAGAAAGTATTTCTACAATGTCATCCTCTTTTCTTTTGGTAGACGCTAAAGATGTACTTGGTTTGCGCCTTGCAAGCCATTCGTTTATTCTTTTTTCATCTATTTCTGTACCTGCAGGTATTCCTTCGATAAGAACGCCTACAGCATTACCATGACTTTCTCCAAAGCTCACCATTACAAGAGATCTGCCTAATGAGTTATCGCTCAAATAACTTCACCTTAAGACCATTTTTCTTCATTTCCTCAAAGAATCCTGGAAAAGATTTCTTTACTGCTTCATAACCATCTATAACGCATTTTATCCCTTGTGCAGCGCATAAAATCGATAAGGACATGACAACCCTATGATCTTTCCAACCTTTTAATTCTACTTTCTCAGGTGCTGAGTTAGGTGGCAATATCTTTATTTTATCGTCCTTTAATTCAACGAAACATCCTAACTTTGTAAGTTCAGAACTCATAGAAAGTAGTCTGTTGCTTTCTTTATACCTTACATGAGATATACCGGAAATTTCTAGAGGAACCTTATAACCTAAAACTGAAAGTGGAGGAAAGAGGTCAGGGGCATTTTTTAAATCAACGTTTAATGACGCTTCCGGAACTTTTCCTTCTACTTGCATCCCTGGATCATCAAAGTAGTATTTAACATTTAAAAAATCGAGCACTTTTATGAGCTCTTCAAGGTCCGCCTGAATGGGCTCCCTTTTAAGGTTGGGAATTTTTACTGTTCTTCCGGTAAGAATACCCAATATTACAAAAAATGATGCTGACGAAGCGTCTAATGGGACCACAAAACTAGATGGTTTGTACTCTGATGGTTCCACAAAATAAGAATTTTCATCTTCATAAACTTTAACCCCAAAGTGATTCATCACAAACTCTGTCATCTTTACATAATGTTCTGAAACTTTGTTTGTCCAACGAATTTCTGTCCTATCTTCGTTTTTTGGCGAAACCAGCAAAAGTGCGCTTACGTATTGTGAAGATTCAGAAGATCTTATTTCAGCCCTTCCTCCGTTCATCTTTTTACCTTTAACTATCACTGGAGGCCTACCATCTTCACCAGCAGTGATTGCAAACCCTCCTAAAGCGTTTATAGCTTCTGTTAGAGGTCCAAGCGGCCTTTTTATAAGGCTGCTGTTGCCTGTGAGGACAGTGTATCCGCCTGTGGCCAAAGTGGAAAAGGCTGTCATGAACCTTATTCCAGTTCCAGAACCTCCCATGTTCAATATATTTTGAGGGCGTTTTGGCTGTTGACCATAAACTTTATTGCCGATTATTTTGATTCCCATTTTTTTGAGCGCCCTTATCATAAGAACTATATCTTCCGGAAAAGGCCTGTTCATACTTATAATGCTTTCACCGTTTGCGAGAGAAGCCGCAATCAGCGCTCTTTGCGCATAACTTTTGCTAGGGGGTAAATTAACTGTTATTTTATCGCTAACAGAACCTTCTATTGTGAATTTCATCATATATCACCTGTTATTTCGATGCTGTATTTTTCGTTAGCTGGTCTGGTAAAAATGTTTTTCATATCTTTAAATTTGTAATTATAACCTTCAGAAATCGCAAAATAAGCTGGACCATTACCGGAAATCCCAGATATTGCACCTTTTTTTACGGCTGTTATTATTGGCTCTATTGGGTACTCGTTTGCAGATGCAACTATCAGCGAATTTAAAAGCGAGGCAGAAAAATACTTTTCATTTTCTACATAATTAACTGCAAGAGTTCCAAGGTCGCTAAAAACTTTTAGAAGTTCTGGGTTTACCTTTTTTCTCATGCCTTCTTTTAGTCCCACCGTTACCGCCCATTTTGTTGGCGCTTCCCTTCTTTTTAATAGAGAACCTGTACGATTATCGGTAATCACTATTCCTCCGTATATAGATGCGTACGCATCATCATAAGCTCCAGTGTAAGAAATACCCATTTTTTTACTGACCTCTGCTGAAACCTTTACGGCTTTTTCTGGATCCACATAGCCTTTTATCGCCTGCGCACCTAAAGCTAAAGCAACTGTATATGCGCTAGAACTCTTCAATCCCATTCCAATAGGTATTTCTGAAAATGTAGAAACAGAATAAGGACCTTCCACACCTGAAATTTTGAATATTTCCCTTGCTATCTCATCGCACTCCCATTCTTTGCTTTCTCTTATTATAACCTTTAGAGGGAGGTTAATTGCCATAACTGACCCTATCCCACTTATTAATGCGTTAATAAAACTTATACCTCCCCAAACCCTAACCTTTATTTCCATACAAAGCAGACCTCATATCTTTTCTGTCAACCTTTATTCCTTTCCATATTTCGATTGAAAGAGCTGCCTGTTCAATAAGTATATCTATTCCTGAGATATAATCTTTTGCCATTCTTGAAAGAGGAGTGCCGTTAATATCGTAAGCAAGATCAATGACAGTTTTATAATTACCTTTTGTATATAAATTAAGTAAAGCATCATCATTAAAATACATACCCATTGGTGTAGCGTTTACGAAAGCGTCTGCATTTTTTGGTCCTTCGACAACTTCAGCATAAGCCCCCCAGCTCTCTATCTTTGATTTTAAAGACAAAGCTTTTTCTTTTGTTCTGTTAAAAATAAAAAACTTAGAGCAGCCCAAATTAAAAAGCGCAAAAGCCGCAGCTCTGGCTCCACCACCTGCACCAAGGATCATTGCTGTGTTGATCTTTTTCCCGCTAGCAAGGTTCATAATTGCTAGATAATCTGTGTTGTATCCGTAGGCTTTTTTCTGCTCAACTTTAACGGCATTTACAGCGCCGATTTTTCTTACTTCATCGCTTATATGATCTAGGTATAAAATCACAGATTTTTTATAAGGTATCGTTACGTTAAAACCTTGAGATAGAGTCTTAAGGCTAGATACAACGGCAAAAAGGTCTTCTGGAGCGGTTTCAAACGTAACATAATGATCTCCGAACCTATTTAGAATTGCGTTGTTTATTTTATATGAAAGAGAATGTGATAAAGGAAAGCCTATCAGACCATAGAGGGCCAATTTTTTAAGAACTTTACAAATTCATAAGCTTCGTATTCTTCGGGCATTCCTTCTACTACTCTTTCGTTTTTTAAATGCGTGTAAATAAGCGGAGACCCAAGAACTACAGAAAGGTACCTAGTAAAGCTCCATTTATCCCCTATAGAAAATGCGATAAGCTTTCCTTTTTCAATTCCAGAATACAAAGAGAGAACCATCAAAGCTTCTGTTATGTTTTCAGGATTGTTTACTATTTTCAAGTACTTTGCTTTATCTTTATACTCTGATATGAAAGAGTTAAGATCCTGCGCTGTAGGCTTCGTAAAAATATAGTGCGTTGAAATTATCATGTTAAGACCGCTAGTATCAACGCTGTTTGAGATCTTTTTTAAGCTTTCAGCTTCAATATCAAAAAGGTAAGGATGATAATCTTTCATAAGCTCAATGAGCTGTATTAGGTTCGTTATTTTATAATCTTTACTCATTCCACCTTCGGATGGGCTCCTGTAAGTTATTATGGCCCTATCCATAACCGAACTGAAGTAAGATGGCACATCTTTAGGATTTAGGCTTTTTATAGAATCGAGCCTTAACTCAAGTAAGCTATTTTCGTTTGTCCTGCTTATCTTTTTGTACATTTCTTCAATAGTGTTTCCTAACAGAGACACAACTATTCTAACCATTCAGATCAGCTCTCCTTTATTTCCTCTTTTACCTTTAACCCAAAATGCCTTCCAGCAGGCTCGCTTGTCATGGCCAATATTTTATCTCCCTCCTTTATTTCTGTTACTGGAATAGGTTTGCCATCTTCCCTAACAAGGGAAACAGTTTCAGCGTATTGAAGAATTACAGTACCAAAAAGACCTTCGCTTTCAGCCATAATAAGCACCATCGGCCTCCTTTCAAGCTTAGACCTCCCTACAAAAACTATTCTGGCGTTCCCTTTATAGTCAGATACCAACACTTTATCTCCAGACTTTATTTCTGAAAGATACATGGTTTTTTCTTGATCGACCAAAATGTAGCTATGAACGGCTCCAGCATTTACCCTAAAAGGTCGTGGTGAAGTATATTTAGATGCAAAAACTTCTGCATGTACTAAAAATAAAAATGATGAAAATGAACCTACAAGCATACCTTCTCCTGGATTAAGCATTTCTACTGTATCGACGCAAACCCTCGATCCTTCACCTATAAGCTTAATTCCCTTTATCACTACGGGTTTTAATGTAACTTTCTTGTTACCTATGTTCAATGCTTCAACATATGACAAAGCTTCTTCAATGCTTCTTGGAGAAATTATTACATAATCTACACCCCTTTCTAAAACTCCCTTTAAAGTTAAAGCGTCCTGTACATCTTTAGCTTCAGCATAAATTTCTAGTTTACCTGCAACTTGAGCTATGATGTTTTCAAACGGTATAACTCTCCAGTCAGAAGTCTCTACCAAAACACCATTTATTTTTTTTGAAATTAAGTCTTTTAGCGATTCAATATCTTTTTGAGATTCTACCTTTACTTTTTGTACTGAGCCCAACTCATCATATGATCTTATAAAAGTATCTACGCCGTATTGTCTTAAAACTTCTTCTATTTCTTTTGCCTTTTTTTGTTCTTCTGGGAGCTTAACTATTACTTTCTTCATTGTAAGTTCTTACCGCATCATCTACATCAAGGTTATTAAATATTATCTTGCCAAGTGCCTTTACAACAGCTTTAGGGTTTTTATCTTGAAAAATGTTCCTGCCAAAAGTTACGCCGATTGCGCCTGCTTCTATGGCGGCTTTTGCCATCTGAAACACAGCCTTGACGCTGTCAAGCTTTGGTCCTCCTGCTATAGCAACGGGAACCAGAGAGCCTCTCACAACTTCTTTAAACGTCTCTACGTCCCCTGTAAATGGAGCCTTTACTATATCTGCCCCAAGTTCACCGCCTAATCTGACGGCCCTTTTTATCAGTTCTGGATCGTACTGATTCTTCACATTTTCACCCCTTACATACATCATGGCTATAAGCGGCATGCCCCATCTGTCAGCTTCGTCCGCAACTTTGCCAAGCTTTGCAAGCATATCGTTTTCCATGTTTGCACCTACGTTTATGTGTAACGAGATTGCATCGGCTCCAAGAATTATGGCTTCTTCAACGCTCGAAACCAATACCTTGTGATAAGGCGTTGGACCGTAGCTTGTGCTCGCGGAAGCGTGCATGATTATTCCCAAATTTGGCTGATATTTAAGTGCCTTTATAGACCCTTTGTGAAGTATTACAGATGTTGCTCCTCCTTCGTCAACATCTTTAACTATTTTGTTTATATCTTCGAGACCCTTTATAGGACCGTCACTAACTCCGTGATCCATAGGAACACAAAGTATTCTGCCATCTCTCAAAATCTTTGAAAGCCGTCTTGCCTTACCTGTAGTCATACATCCACCCCTCTTTATGGAACATTTCTGCAGTCAATATTGTGTTTCCAGCGGCGCCTCTTATTGTGTTGTGAGACAAAAGCACATACCTTAAAGAGTGATCGTCAAGACCTTTCCTTATTCTTCCAACAACTACACTCATGCCAGGTATGGACCCTGCATATCTGTCAAGCCTTGTCTGAGGCCTGTCTGGCTCTTCTCTCACTATTATTGGCTGATCTGGAGCTGTAGGCAGTTTTAGCTCTTGTGGTAACCCTTTGAAATTTCTTAAAACCTCAGCTGCATCTTCTGGCGTTATTTTTTTCTCAGTCTCAATAAATACGCTTTCCATGTGGCCGTCTATAGTCGGAACTCTATGACACATTGCAGCAACATCTATGTTCGCAAACTCAACGCGGTTGTCGACTACCTTTCCGAGTATTTTGTTAGTTTCTATAAAGACCTTTTCTTCTTCGTCCTTTATGTATGGTATTACGTTATCAAGTATACTCATGCTGGCTACGCCCGGGAAGCCTGCACCGCTTACAGCCTGCATGGTTGCTACCACTACCTTTTTTATTTTAAATTCTTCATGCAACGGCTTTAGCGTTACATTTAAGCCTATCGAAGTACAGTTAGGACCGGTTGTTAAAAATCCTTTCCACCCTCTTTTCTTCTGTTCCTTGATCAAGACCCACTGTTCGGGGTTAATTTCTGGTATCAATAACGGTACGTCTGGTTCCATCCTGTAAGCTGATGCATCGCTGAAGGTAGGGAAGTATTTTGCATACAAAGGTTCTAACTCTCTAGCAGCATCAGTTGGAAGACAGCTGAAGAACATGTCTGCGCTTTGCTTTTCAGCATTAGCTTCCTCTACTACCATCTCCGATATTTCTTTAGGGGGTTCGTAAGACGTTACCCATTCTCCGGCCTTGGCTTCTTTAAACTTTTTACCTGCAGACTTTTTGCCTATAACATACTTTATTTTAAACCATGGATGGTTTGCAAGCATCCTTACGTATTCAGCACCCACCATTCCTGTAGCTCCTAAAATCCCAACTTCTAGCTTTTCCTTCATTACTTCTCTACACCTCCACTTTTTGCCTTATAAAATTTAACGCATCTTCTGCGTTATTTGAACTTACATAAATTTTTATCGAACTTGTTGCGGTAATAACGCCGTAAATGTTTATGCCTTTTTCTGCAAGAGGCGAAACTACCATGCTAAGATAGCCTGGAGTTGCTTCAAGATCGAAAGATTTTACAGTTATTTCAGAAAGGGAGGGCATTACGCTTATGGCTTTTGCTTCTCCGCTGTTTACCAGTTTTTCATGAACCTTTTGGTATAGATCGGGTTTTTCTGAAACATAAAGTAAGATCGCTTTCGAACCTATAAAAATACCGTATATTTGTGAACCGATCGAATTTATTACGCTTGTTACCTTTTCTAATATTTCGGGGCTATCATGCTCAGGTATTATCGTGACCATGCTCACGTCTTTTGCTGTTATAGAAACGCCTATTCCGTTTGTCGGATTAATAATAGTTCCGCTTGCAAGACCTGCATCTAAGCTTGTCACTCTTAGTACGGTGTTCAAGTATTTAAAGGCCTTGTAATGTATAAGACCTGAACCTCCAGCCGACAAGGCGAGCGCCTCGTCAATATCAAGCTCGTCAAGGGCCTTTACGTTTTGAGCTTTTTTTGGATCTCCTGAGAAAGCTATACCTACGTCTTTGAAAAGAACGACCTCCCTGGCTTTAAGAGCATTTCCAAGCACTACTGCGGTAGTGTCACTTCCTCCTCTGCCAAGAGTCTGTATTTTCTTCTCTTCATTTACGCCTATGAAGCCACATACAACTGGTACTTTTCCACTTTTTATTAGAGGAAATAGCTTTCTTTGAACGTCTTCTTTTGTTTTTTCTATGTCAACGTCTGCATTAAGGTAATCTCCAAAACTGTGTATGGGCCAAAGCTCATTCTGCGGATCTATTAGTACTGCGTCTATTCCGTTTGCTTTAAGCGCACCGACCATTATTCTTGCGCTTACCCTTTCTCCCATAGAAATTATTTCAGCTCTGTCTGCCTTGTCCTCTATATGAAGCTTGTTAGCTATATCGTCTAACCTGTTTGTTTCTCCTTTAAGGGCTGAGACCACAACAACAACGCTTTTTCCTTCAGACACAATTTTTTGTATTGTAGAAATTGCTTTCTTTATTTGATCGGGGTCAGTAAGGACGGATCCTCCCATCTTCAGGACGTATATAAAGTAAATCACCTTCCACCATTTTCCCCTCGCAAATATTTTATTGATGGTATATTAAAACGTTATGGAATATGTGGTTTGACAATAAATTTTTACATACAATCGCTTAATATTAATAAAAGACAAAGATGCTGCTAGCCAATGCCATGGCTTATGAAAAGGCAAGTAAATGGTGCAGCATTGCAACAAAATAATCTGTACAGAACAAACAACACGAAATCCATTGCGTTAGCTTATTTAATGATTAAATTTGGGAATAAATGGACAAAACCGGAATATGTAAACTAAAAAATTTGACGGATAAAAAGCGTTAGAACGACCTTGCTACTATAACCTTTTTGATAGCCTTTTCTCCACACCAAGAGCATTTTTCTCCGGCTTTTTCTGTTTCGCCGACCAGTTCCCCTCTTATTTCGTATCCTCCTGTTGTTTTCTTAAGGTCTTGTGCACATTCAGCTCTTCCACAGAAGTTAATCTTGATTATGGGGTATTCTTTAAGCAACTTTATTACTTCATCTTTGTTATTTGCTTCTGGAATGCTTTTTATAGTTTCTGACTTATTCTTAAGGCTAACCTGCATGTTCTCCAATGTCTCATCCAATTTTATTTTTAGATCCTTTAATGGTACTGTAAGTTTTTTCCTTATATCTCTTCTAAAAATCGTGACAGTGTTATTTTCTGCTTCCTTTCTTCCTATTTCAATTCTTAACGGAAATCCATAAAGCTCGCTTTTGTAAAATTTTTCTCCTGGTGTTTCTTCTCCAAAATCAGGAATAAAAATGTGAGGTTTAGCATATTCTAACACTTTTTGAACGTATTGTTTAACTGCTTCCTCAGAACTTCCGTAATATATAGGAATTATTAAGCCTTTAACAGAAGAAAGTTGAGGCGGAATATAAAGTCCGTAATCGTCTCCATGAACAGATATTATTGCTGCAAGTATTCTTGTTATTCCTATTCCAAGTGTGGTACTGTAAGGAATCCTGTAGTTGCCATTTTGGTCTAGATATTTAACTTCGAATGGCTTAGTAAAGTTCTGACCCAAATAGTGAGTTGTAGCTACCTGCAAAACCTCTCCGTTTGGCATTATCGCATCATAAGCGTAGCTCTCGTCCGCACCCGGAAATCTATCAAAAGGTTCTCTTTTAACTATTAAGTAGGGGATTCCTAATCCCTTAAGCTGTTCGCTCATCATACTTATGTCTTCTTCCACGTGCTTCCTTGCTTCCTCTTCGCTTGAAAATACGTTGTGGGTTTCTATCCAAAGGAATTCTCTGCCTCTAAAAAGAGGTCTAGTTGCCTTTGTTTCGTACCTATAAACAGCAACTGACTGATAAGTCTTCATTGGGAGATCTCTATAGCTCTTTATCCATATAGAAAACATTGGATAGAAAGCTGTTTCAGATGTAGGCCTTATTATAAGGGGTTCCTCAAGCTCTTTCCCTCCAGCCTTATTTACTATAAAAACTTCTTCTTCAAAACCTTTGATATGCTCTGCCTCTTTTTTGAAGGAGCTAAAATTTATAAAAAGAGGAAAAAGGTATTTTTTATGTCCTCTTTCCTTTAGTTTAGATTCAAAAAGTGAATAAAGCGAATCTATAATTTCCATTGCTTTAGGTTTATAGACTACAGTTCCCTTTACGCCATATCTTATGTCAATAAGGTCAGCGTTATAAATAACATAATCATACCACCGGCTAAAGTTTTTTTTGCTAGGTCTTTCTTGCATGCCTTTTTTAAATTCTGATTTAAATATAAGCGTTTAATCATTATCTGTATGGACAAAGGTTTGGGAAAATTAAGAATTAAAAGATCATTAAATGGCTTTTCTTCTGAAAACTATACTTATGCGACGGCCCCAGCGATAGGTCTGCCTGAAGATACGCTGCCTTTTTTCTCGCTTTCTTATGCCCTAGGCAACATTTATGCAAAATTTTCAGAACCGCTTTACGTGTTTGACGAAATTTTATTGCCACCAGATGATTGTGAAAAAGCAATAAAATTATATGAAACATACCTAAAAGAGGCCGAAAATTTTGATGTCAAAGTAATTGGCGGACATACAGGTTGCTATGATGGCCTTGAGATGCCCTTGATAGTGACAAACGCTGTAGGAAGAAAAGTAAATTTAAATCGTGAAAAACCAACTTTAGGCGATGAGGTTCTTCTTATTGGCAAACCTTTTTTAGAATCAGAATGGCTCGAATACTTGGCAGGGAAAAGCTACAATGTAATAGAGTGGAGAAAACTTACGCCAGTAAATTTTTTAAAAGCTTTGTATAAAACCAATGAAGTAAAACTTCTGCACGATGTTTCTGAAGGAGGGTTATGGGGCGCGCTTTTAGAAATACAGGAAAACATTGGTTTGGGCATAAGGCTTGATGAAAATTTTTATGAGCTTCTTGGTGGAAGGTCTGCAGCTGATCCTTCTTATGGGACAGTTATAGCTATAGCTGACAAGGCACATTATAAATCTATATGTAATAAATTTGAAGATTGCGCAATAATTGGCGAAATAACAAGAAGAGAAGAAGGGTTAACCGCAAAATTTTCTTCTGAGCTAGTTGAGCTATACGGGGCTGTTAGCAGCTGGGATGTTAAGCTTAACAAGCTTGCTGTTTTTCTAAAAAAAGTTAAGACCATAAAATGTTTGAGCGAGCTCATTCCAGAGGTAGGTACCAACGTAGTTTTAGCTGAATCAGCAGGTGATCCAGTTGAAAAGATAGCAGGGGTAGACGGAAGAATAGTCAGGAGCGTTAAAGGTATAAGGGTAGGAAAACCGGCTTATGGTTCTTCAAAACATATGGCGCTAGTGCTTAAAGAAGCAATGAAAAGTGATCCAAGCATCAGGATTGCAATAAATTTAAGGCTTCATGAAGGTGTTGTAAAGGTATTAAAAGATATGGGTTATGTGTTACAGGAGGTTAAAAGCACCGATTCTTATTGTCCGGTTTTGGAAGAGCTCAAACAAAAAGGGTTAAAATCATGGGCTTTAGTGGAACCGCCAGGATATGGACTTGAAGGAAATATAGTGCTATTTTCAAAAGATCTCGATGAGCTTTTGAAACTTTTAGCAAGAATATGCGAAAGTTTACAGAAACTTTTTTCATAATAAAAGTTTTGCTGTTTTATTATGTTGATTCTTAACTTTGTACATTGATTTATAACTCACAACCATTTTTTAAAAACGTAGATAAAAACCTTGGTTCTTTCAATCCACGCTATAAATTGCGAAGCTTTCAGCATTTGTAAAATGAGAAGAACTAACTTGGGTTTAGGATAGTTAACTTATGCTGCGTAAACTCCTTCTTCTATAATGTATTTTTCGCGGGCCAAACTCATCATCTTTTTTGTAAAAAATATGCTAAAAAGAACTACGATTATTGCGAATACTAAAGATGACCATGCAGCTAAACCTATTTTCCCTTCATAAGTGTAAATGTCAAGCATCTTCATGAGTCCTGCGTTAGCTATTAAGCTCTGCCCATCATATATCTGAGGCCAGTATTCGCCAATCATAAGCCCTCCCCAAGCGCTGTTTATTGTGCTGGAAAGGCCAGCTATCAGATATGGAAATGTCGCAGGGAGTATCACCTTTCTCATTTTCGTAAAAAACCCCATTTCGTAATTATTCATTATTTCCCAAAATTCTACGGGTATTGCCTGAACGCCCATCCAGAAACTATAAAATACATAATAAAAGGTGCTGATAAATCCTAAGAAAATTATGTAAAGCTCAGTGCCTATAGGGCTAATCATAACATATTTGTAGGTTAAGAAGAATACTATGGGAAAATAAATTGGCGCTGGGAATGCAGATATTATCTGAATAATTGGAAGCAAGAAAGATGCAATTCTCTGCCTTATAGCTAAAATGTATCCCAGAGTTATTGACAAAACGAGAGATATAACAGCGATTATTGCTACTCTAATGTAATCTATACTTAGGTTGTAAAGTATAAGTGGAGTGTGAAAGAATAAAAAGGACCAATAGTTTAAAGGTATTGTAATTACAAAAGACGCTATCTCCCAGCTTATTAAAACAAGAATAAAAGCGCTTGCAGAAAGAATTAAGTATTTTGTGCTTTTTCTTAACCTTTCCCATCTCTTACTTACAGGCTGTCTAACTGGCAATGGAACTTTTGCAATGCTTACAAAAAACCTCGACAAACGCTTCATAGGACCTGTAAGTGAGTTCCACCTTTCGGAGCTTCTCATCAGATTTATCCTTCCTCTTCTCCTTACTGGGGTCATTGTATCCAAACCATACTTTGCGACTGCATATCTTGAATAAAATCTAAAGATTAAAGTTAATGCCGAAACCCATGCGGCTAGAGTTGCAAGACCTATGTAAACTAGGTTCCATTTTCCTTCTGCTATGAGCATTGGCAGTACATATCCTATACCAAAAACGTGAAATGAAGTCGTACCTACAGTAAAAACTTCGCTCACGGTTATGTAAAAAAGAGCATCCGCAAAACTAGGAAAGAGGTTCGCGGCTATCTTAGGCAGCGAAAACGGTATATAAAGATGCCTAAGCTTCTTAAAAAACCCAAATTCATAATTTTCAGAAACTTCAAGCAAATCTGAAGGTATCGTTTTAAAAGACTGGTACTGAGCTACCCAAATGTTCCAGACAACTGCAGTAAAAACCAAAAAGTCAGCGGCTAGCTCAGTGCCTAGGTATCCACCTATTCTGTAAACAAATATTATAAGAACAACAGGAAAGAACGTTATTACAGGAACCGATTCCATAGCGGCAATAGTAGATATGTAAATGTTTTCGAAAATTTTGCTCTTTATAGAGGCATAAGCTAAGAACCACCCAAGAATTATTGAAAGCATTATTAATCCCAAAACTCTGCTGATGGTTGCGAGAGTTGCAAGTTGTATTACTATAACCTGATTCATGCCGCTCATCTTATAGGCGTTAAAGAAGAATAAATCTTATCCAAGTATTCATCAAATTTTTTATCTTTTGCGCTTCTTGGTCTTGGCATGTCTATTATTATGTCATCTACTATTTTAGCAGGAGAACCGTTCATAACGAGCACCCTATCTGAAAGTTCTATTACTTCGTTTAAATTATGCGAGACGAGTATTACTGTTTTTAGCGTTGTATCCGGATTAAATAGTATGTCATATATTTCGTGCCTTAAACCCTCAGCAGTAAGTTCATCCAGATGGACAAAAGGCTCATCCATCAAGAGAACCAAAGGATCTGCTGCAAGAGCTCTTGCTATAGCAACTCTCTGTCTCATGCCGCCGCTCATTTCTTTCGGATAAAGGTTTTCTGCACCTCTTAAACCAACAACTTCTAGCGCTTTCATAGCTTTGTAATTTATTTCTTCTTTGCTAAGTTTTCTGCTTATAAGCCCTAGCTTAACGTTTTCCAAAGCTGTCATCCATGGAAACGTTGCTATAGACTGGTGTATGAGAGCTATTTTATAAGTAGGCTTCAAAACCTCCTCCCCCATAAGAAATATCTTGCCCGTTGTTGGAGGTATAAGACGACTTATAACTCTTAAAAGAGTGCTTTTCCCTATTCCAGAAGGACCTACTATTGAAACAAATTCATTTTCTTGCGTAGAAAAACTTATGTTCTTAAATACCTCTTTCCCGCTTGGATATTTATAACTAACATCTAATACGTTCAGTATTTCTGCAATATTACATCGCCTTATACTCCTTTGTACTAAGGATATATAATTATTTGTGAAAAAAATAAGAATTCTGACCTTTTAATTGCCATGAAGCAACTAGGGTTCTTGAGGTCTAAAGGTTACATCTTTTTACGGGTGCTATTGCGCTATGAAACATAACATATAAGAGCAGCTGGACACAAACTGTAGAAGTGTTTGGTTTTCAGCAAAAGCCATTACAGCCTGAGCTTAATTCTCAGGCACCCACGCTTTAAGTTGACCAGTTTTGCCGTAAAAAGGTCGAACGATTTATAAAATGATTGTTGCCTGTTCAGGCTTTATCGTTTCGTTTTGCGTAAAAAACTAAGCCTTTAGCCATTATAAAGTACAAGTTCCTCTTCGTATATCCTTCCCGCATAAATACTGTAGGGCGGAAGCACCTTTTTCGGCGATGATTCAATTAATCTAGATAAAATTTCGTAAGCCTCCTGATCGTTAAACTTTCCAGATAAAAGCTCCAATGGACATCTTAAATTTACTGGCCTAAAAGGTATAACGTGTCTGGTTGACTTTGGAGGAAATAGGGTTCCGGTTAGACCTGCCTTTATAACCTCTTCTTTTTCAGGCTTTTTAACATACAAAATAAGGAATCCGTTATTTAAGTATTGTTCTATCTCTTTTTCCATTATTCCAGAATACTCTTTTATTCTTTTATCAAATTCTCTTATCAAGTTAAATCGTTCAAATCCTGTCGCATTTAAAGAAGAAAAATAGCCTACATTGCCAACTAAAATTGCTATTGGCGATTTCTCGTTATCAACAGCTTGCATAGCCTCTAACTGGCTAGTAGCTTTTTTTAGTTCAAAAACAACCTTAAGCTCATCCAAAAGGGCCATTGAAAAGTTTCTTACAGCCCTAAGCCATCTATGAACCTTTATTTTTTCATCGAAATAATCAACCTTTGCGACCATTATTCTTTTAGCATCAATAGCCCTTAAAGCCAAAATTCTGTGCATTCCGTCTAACGCTACATTAGTATTTTTATCCACAATAACAGGATCTATCTGAACACCATCCTTTTTTATAGATTTTATGAGTTCAGATGCGTTCTTTTCAATTATTTCTTCATGCGGCTTTACTTCAGAAATTTTTAAAAATGTTATCGTAAAAGATAACTGGTCCATCCAACTGTTACTGCTCAACCTTTTCTACCACCTTAGACCTTGCTACAATTCTGGTTATATAACCAGCTACTTTATTTCTTAAATATTTTGATTTGATTTCCGCTATTTCGTTTAAAACTTTTTTATTTTCTTCAAAATTATCGGTAAATTTTTCACTATACTGTTTTAATAATTCTTCTGCTAATTTTCTTATCCTGTTCATTTACACTTCCTTAATAATTTTAAGTTTTAAGTTTTTTCTAAAAAGGAAGCTAACCTCTTCGGTTATCAAAAAAGTAGATAAGAAATTTTGTCTGATTTTTATAACGAATTAGTTATATCTTACCTGTTTATAAGCGGTTTTTCTTAGTAAAGCATGTTAATCAAACGTGCTATTTCCCAAATTCAATTAATTTGCATTCGATTGCAAATGATGCGGTTACAAATTGATAAGCCAACCCTTTTTGTTCTATTAACTCCTAGATTTTATGATCGTAATAAATTGTGTTATGTCGGCCAATCTCAACGATGGCAGGTTTTGAATATGCAAGAATCTTTCATTATTTTATAATAATTCGTTTTACTGTAGATCATCAGGCTGTTGCTTCAGGGGTTCCTTTCTGGCAACATAGGTCTAAAAACAAGCATTATTCATAGATTTTTCCAATGTCTAAAAAATATAATGCGCTTTATCATTATTGTATGCCATGATTTTTCATAATTTGTTTAAACGTTAAAACGCTGTGTTAAAAAGTTTTGGTTTACTGTTATGGTTAGGGTAGTTTTCGATATTGTTCTGTGAATAATGTGTGATGATAAATAAATATAAAATACTACGATGTGATATGTTTAAATACGCATAACGAGTAATTGTTTTTATGCAATATGCAAAACTTGGATGGAGCAATGTAAAGATCTCCAGAATAGCTCTTGGTGGCATGTCTTATGGCAGTAAAGAGCCCTGGATGGCACAAAAAGAAGACGCTCTTAAGATCATAAAAAAAGGGTTTTGATTTAGGTATAAACTTTATAGATACTGCTGATGTATATTCAAATGGGGAATCAGAAAAAAATAATCGGTGAAGCAATAAGGGGTTATAACAGAGAAGAAATAATAATAGGAACCAAAGTGGGTCTAGAATTTGAAAATGGAATAAATAACAGTGGACTTTCAAGGAAAAGGCTTTATGCACAACTTAGAGGTTCTTTAGAGAGATTAAATACGGAATACATAGATATATACCAGATTCACAGATGGGATTACTCTACAGATATAGAGGAAACGCTTTCGACGTTATCTCAATTTGTTAAGGAAGGAAAGGTAAGGTATATTGGAGCAACATCTATTTACGCATTTCAAATACAAAGACTATGGGATCTAGCAATTTATAAAGGGTACGAAAAACTCGTTTATTACTCCCCTCGCTATAACCTAGCTTACAGAGAAGAGGAAAGAGAAACGATACCTTTATGCAGAGAGCTAAACATAGCTATAGCTCCTTATAGCCCTCTAGCAAGAGGGTTTTTGACCGGAAAATATAAAAGAAATCAAACGCCAAACACCGTTAGATACCTTACTGATAAATATCTTCCTACTGGTTATTTTAGGCCAGAAGATTTTGACGTCGTAGAGAACTTAGAAGAAATAGCAAAACAAAAAGGAGTGAAACCGGTTGTTTTGGCATTAGCTTGGCTTTTTAATAAGCCATACATAACTACAGTTTTATTAGGTGCAACAAAGCCTGAACATCTTGATGATGCTGTACAGGCGCTTGAGATAAAACTTACAGAAGAAGAAATGAAACTTTTAGAAAAACCGTATAAGCCCCATGAACTTATGGGGCCAACAAAATCCCCATTAGCTCCCTAAAGCTTTCTTTAACATTTCTGCTATTTTTTCAGGTCCAACGTCTGCTATATAATAGCCAAGCCTAGGCCCGTTATCAGAACCAAAGATTATTTGGTAAAGCTTTTTAAAAAACTCTGAAGGTTTTAAGCCCGTAGATTTTGCGATTTCGTATATTGAATTCTGTATAGACGTGCCATCTTTGTTAGTTTTTAAAGCTTCAATGAGCTTCCTTACTGCTTCTTTTTCTTGATCGTTGAGCTGAACCTGAACTTGGACTACTGTAACGTGATCTTTAGCCATATTGTAGGCAAGCTGAATTTTTTCAATAAGTAGGTTATCTATTTCTTTGTAACCGTATGAAATAAGCCGCTTTTTTATAAAATCTATATAGTTATCTTCTGGAGCTATCGTTGCAAGTTGCAAAAGCAATCTGTAAGGAACATGCACCGGCATTTTATCTGGAATCTTTAACAGATTTACGTATTCGTAAAGCCCTTTTAATTTAGGAGGAAGAGAGTTCCTAAAATAACCTTCTTCAAGCCTGTCATATTCTTCCATATATGTTGGTACATCTTCGATTGAAACCTCCCTAGCGCCCTTTATTCTTTTGTACATTAACAGCATGAGGCTCTGCTTTGTTCCATACCTTAACCATGCCTGCGGCGTTATTACGTTCCCAGCTGACTTTGAAAGCTTTTTTCCGCCTTTATCAAGAAACATTTCATATTTAACGTGGTACGGGTGCGGATAACCAAGTATTTCGTCAGCTACCCAGTCATTAAACTTAACTGAATCTGCTATATCTTTTCCGTATGCTTCAAACCTTATATCTAGAGCTGACCATCTTGAAGCTAGTTCTACTTTCCAGCTTAGCTTGCCTTCGCCTTCTTTTATGTCTATATCTCCTTCATATCCACAACCAGGAATTACCTTGCCTCTTATCTTAGTTCCTTTACACTTAAAATGAACCTTATCGGTCTTTGGGTCGTAAGAAATCGCTTCTGTAGTATATATTCTACCGCATTTAGGACATATAACAAAATAAGGTAAAGCCTTTGTAAATTTCTCCTGCCCAAGAGTTTCCTTTAGCTTGTTTCCGATTTTTTCAGAATTAATCAATACTTTTCTTATTTGCTCTATCAAAAGACCTTTTTTATAAGCTTCTGAACCTCTCATATATTTGTATTCGATGCCGACTTTGTCCAGAGACTCTATCAACAAAGAGCCGATATGCGCGCCAAAGCTGTCATGACAACCAAATGGATCTTTTATTCTAGAAACTGGTTCAGCGAGATGCTCGTTCAACCAATCAGGGAAACCTACAGGAACTTTTCGTAGACCATCCATGTCGTCAGCAAAAGAAATAAGCTCGCTTTTAAACCCCTGTACCTCCAAAGCCATTTTTACTCCGTAAGCTCTAGCAACATCAGAAAAGCTTCCTAGATGAGGTATACCTGAAGCACCAAGACCGCTTTCGACCTTTATTAAGCTCATGTCTCTTCCAAGAGATTTTTCTCTTTCTATCACATGATAAGCAACTTTATCCAGCCATGTACCTTTGCCTATTATCACGGCTAAAGGTAATTATAAATAAAATTTAAGCTGATCGAAAATAACTTTTTGCTTATCTATAGTATGGAACTGGAGCTTTTTCCATAACTTTTCCTTCTCTTGACGCTCTTACTCTCTTTATGGCTTCTTCAAAGTGTTGCTGTAATATGAAAACTTTCTCTAAATCTTTCTTATAATCTTCCTCATTTTGATGCGATTTTAGGTATTCCTGTAAAACTATTGAAATAGCAGTGTTAACTACTGATTCGAGGTCAGCGCCGCTAAAGCCTTCTGTAGCTTCTGCTATTTTTTCTAGGTTAACAATATCGCTTTCGTTGCAGAGCCCATTGATTGCTTCGTTGTGTGTGCACAAAGGTACGCCTCTTGTATGAATCTTTAGTATTTCTATCCTTGCCTGCTTGTCTGGCATAGGAACGTATATGAGTTTGTCAAACCTACCAGCTCTGAGAAGGGCAGGATCTATCATGTCAATCCTGTTCGTTGAAGCGATAACTACAACACCGTGCAAAGGCTGTATACCATCAAGTTCTGTTAAAAGCTGAGAAACAACCCTTTCTGTTACACCGCTGTCAGTTGAATAACCTCTTATTGGAGCCAATGCGTCTATTTCATCAAAGAATATTATGCACGGTGCTGCCTGTCTAGCTTTTCTAAATATTTCACGAACAGCCCTTTCTGACTCTCCAACCCATTTGCTTAAAAGTTCTGGGCCCCTTACACTGATAAAGTTAGCTTCGCTTTCCGTTGCAACAGCCTTTGCTAAAAGAGTCTTCCCTGTGCCTGGTGGACCGTAAAGCAGTATTCCCTTAGGTATTTTGTAATTAAGCCTCTTATAAACTTCTGGGAACTTTAAAGGCCACTCTACAGCTTCTCGTAATTCCGTCTTTACTTCTTCAAGTCCTCCAATATCTGACCATTTTACATCAGGAGTCTCAAGATAAACTTCCCTCATAGCAGATGGCGTTATTTCTTTTAGAGCGTCTAAGAAGTCTTGCATCGTTACTTTTATTTCGTTTAAAACTTCAGCCGGAATTCTTTCTTCTTCCAAGTTTATTTTCGGTAAGACCCTTTTTAGAGCCTTCATAGCAGCTTCTTTTGCCAAATATTCTAGATCGGCTCCTACGAAGCCGTGAGTTTGTGAAGCTATCTTTTCAAGATCAACGTCTTCGGCTAACGGCATGTTCCTTGTGTGAATCTGAAGTATTTCTAGCCTTCCTTGTTTATCAGGTACTTTGAGCTCTATTTCTCTGTCGAACCTTCCTGGCCTTCTTAAAGCAGGATCTATAGCGTTAGGCCTGTTAGTCGCCCCTATTACTATAACTTTACCTCTTGTTTCAAGCCCATCCATAAGAGTTAAAAGCTGACTTACTACCCTCCTTTCGACTTCGCCAGTTACTTCGTCCCTTTTCGGGGCTATTGCATCTATTTCGTCTATAAATATTATAGATGGAGCTTTTTCTTTCGCTTCCTGGAACTTCTCCCTTAGCCTAGCTTCTGATTCGCCGTAAAACTTACTCATTATTTCAGGACCAGATATATGTATGAATGTAGCATTAGTCTCATTTGCAACAGCCTTTGCTAAAAGAGTCTTCCCTGTGCCTGGTGGACCGTAAAGCAACACTCCCTTAGGTGGCTCTATACCTAATCTTTCAAAAAGCTCGGGGTGTCGAAGCGGTAATTCGACCATTTCTCTTATTTTTTGAATTTCTTCTTTTAAGCCTCCTATATCTTCATAAGTTACCCTTGGAACGCCTTTTAAACCTTGTCCCCTGCCTGTCCTTTCAATTATTGTTTTTTGATTTATTATTACGGCTTCTGCATTAGCAGGAGACGTTTGAATTACGTTGAAAGTAATCCTTCCTCCAAAATAAGGAACTATAATATTATCTCCTTTAACGACTGGAAGACCTTCAAGGGCGTCAGTTATATACCTTTCATCTATATAAGGTACTTCCTCCATTGGAGAAATTACTATTCTTTCTGCAGGTACAGCCTTAACTTTTCTTACTGTTACGTTATCTCCTATGGCAACCCCAGCATTTGACCTTATAAGACCATCAATTCTTATTATACCTCTACCTTCATCGGTTGGATATAACGGAAGAACCTTTGCAACGGTTCTCCTTTTACCTTTAATTTCTATAACATCACCACTCTGAAGGTTAAGCATATCCATGACTTCATAATCAACCCTTGCGACGCCCCTTCCGACATCTCGCGTATAAGCCTCCATTACCTTTAATGTTACCATACTAGAGGCTGACATTAACCATTCATGATAATTACACCTTAGAAATCCTTTTATATTTTTCCCAAATAATTTTAGAAGAAGTAAATCTGAACCGAAAATGTGAAGTATCCCGCTCAGAGCTTATAAGTTAATTACCTAATTGTTTTGGCAGTTTTGTGAACCACATTACCATTACGCTCAGAGCTTTTGGTTTATTGCTACTCTTTAACATCATAAGAAATACTTTATGTTTTATCATGTAATTAGCACGATCATCTTTTAACTGGAAGTGTTAGGAGACAAAACCCTTTCGTGAGCTTTGGATAGCCCCTTACAAATGGTTTTTATATAAAGAAATTTTATATTATTGATGCACAAATAGGCTTCCCCTATTTAGCGTAGGGTAGGCGTCAAGTATTCCACACGTATGCGCATCAATGAAACGGAAGCTCAAATTAAGGGCTGGGTTTTGTAGTTCATAAACTAAGTAGATCTTCAAACGGTTTATAAAATGTGTAAAAGTATTTAACTATAACGCCACATCATTTTTTAGAGCGGGGGTCGCCTAGCCTGGTCAATGGCGCGAGGCTCAGAACCTCGTCCCGTTGGGGTACGTGGGTTCAAATCCCACCCCCCGCATGGTTTAATAGTATGAAGATAATTGACATTGAAGAAAAAGAAAGGACAATAAAAATTAGAGTCGATAACGAAGATGATCTATGGGAGGTTTATAATATTCTTTATAAAGGGGATATTGTTATAGGAAAAACAACGCGAGAAATTAAAACACAAACATCAAGCTGGAGAAGACCTGTCACTTTAACGCTTTTTGTAGAATGGGCGGAAATGCAACCAATGACTAATAGATTAAGAATTCACGGGACAGTTATAGAAAGCCCTGAAGATTTAGATATAAAAGGCAAACATCACACTATAAACCTTGAACCAGGAAGCGTCATAACGATAATAAAGAAAGAAAGTTGGAATGAGCTTGACCTTAGAAGGCTTAAAGAAGCAGAAAACAGGACTCTAGTAAATGCATTGCTAGCTTCAATAGACAGCGAAGATTTCGCTGTCGCAAGGTTAACGAACTCTGGGTTGCAAACAATTTACGAAGATAAAATAGATTTAAGATTTAAAAATAAAGACCTTTCTCAGGAAAATGAAAAGAAAGAATTAGAAAAAGTCGCAAAATCAATTAAAAAGCTCGTTGAAGAACTTAAGCCTAATATAGTGGCTATTTCTGGTCCATCTTTGTATTTAGAAAAGCTTACAAACGTTTTAAAGAATTTTTTGAAAGATACAAGAATAGTAACAGTTGAAACATCGTACGGGGGATCAGCAGGGTTAAGGGAGGCACTTAAAAAGGAAGCGCTTAGGCAGGCTTTAAAAGCTAGCGAAGCAATACAAGAACAAGAGCTTATGGAGAAGTTTATGTATATGGTAGGAAAGGATCTACCAATAGCTTATGGTCTTAAACCAGTTGAAGAGGCGGCACTAAGAGGGGCTGTCGACTTGCTTTTGATTGATAGAGACATAATGAACGATCCAGAAACAAGGTCAAAGATCGTAAAAATTGTAGAAAATGTGATAACATCAAAAGGTAAGGTTAAGGTTTTTACGACAAACCAAGAAGCAAGGTTCTGGTTAAAAAATATAGGGGGCATAGCAGCTATCATGAGATATAAAATATTCTAAGACATTTAAAAAAGGATTATTTTAATAACAACTTCTTACAAAAGCTGAAAGTTAAGCTTTTCACAGCAGATAAAAAACTTTTTTTAATTTTATAATGAGCACGTTAACTTACAAGTTTTATGAGTAGCTTTTTCTTAAAATAGCTTTAGTATTGTCAAGCGAGTTAATCAAACCTGCTGAATCTCCAAAATTCTCTTAAAATTTCTAATTTAATTATAAAAGGTTTAATTACAAACTTTTATGCACCTCTTTTGTTCTTTTTATTAATTTTTACACTTTATGATCAAATATGCATGATGTCTCAATTAATCACAAAGGTCGCAGATTTTTTGAAAACGCAATCGCCTTTTATTAAATTTAGTTATATTTAGTTATACACATGCATTACAAGGCAACGCTTAAGGTTGTTCTTTACTGTCTGTAGAGGTTAAAAAGCATTCTCCTAGATTTTCCACGTTTAATTTAACGTATAATGCGCTTTACCATTATTAGGTTGCAGGATTGTATGTAGCTATCAAAAACTGTAAACGCATCCTGTGCTAAAAATGTTTTTAACCGTTTTTGAGAGGGTTAATTGGTCAGAAATAATCTACCAAATTTATTATTTTATAGTTTTTTAACCTTTCTCTTCCTTTTAAATAATCTAAAACAACTATAAATACTAAAGCTGAAACATTACCTTTAAGTTGTTCAACTAGGTTTATAGCAGCCAAGCTCGTACCACCCGTTGCCAGAAGGTCGTCTACTATTGCAACGTTTTCTCCCGGCTTGATAGAATCTTCATGAATTTCTATAGTTTCTTTTCCATACTCAAGATCATAAGTTATGCTCCTTTTTTTCCAAGGCAATTTACCACTCTTACGTATAGGAACAAAACCTACATTTAACATTTTGGCTAATGGTGCGCCAACTATAAAACCTCTGGCTTCAATAGCAGCAATCTTATTTATCTTCATGTCCTTTAACTTATCGTAAAGCTTTTCTATAGAATAATTAAAGGCTTCTGCACTTGCAAAAAGTGGAGTTAGATCTCTGAATATAACACCCCTAACAGGGTAGTCAGGAATATCGCGAATATATTTTTTTAGGTCTTCGTTTTTATTTATCACTCCTAAGAATAGAATTACTTTTTATTTAAATTTATTTGAATATGCTTTTTAGTTTTTCGTTAAACTCTATTATGTTTTTCCAGTGAGAACCGAACCAATAAACTTTTCCGCAATTAGTGCAAACGTAAAACTCTTTATATTTGGACTTAGTATTTTGTGGTATATTTTGATTTTTAATTATTTCTTCTTTATTCATTTTCCTAAGTTTACCATTACAAACTGTACACCTTGTGGCTTTCAATACAGGCTTTATTTTAAGCGATTTGAAAATATGAGTTAAAGAATCAAGTTCATTTTCTGATCGCTCTATAAATATTGCTTTTCTTCCTAAACTAAAACATCGTTTATATAATTCTTTATCGCATGTAAGAAGAACACGATCTTCAAAATTTCTTAAAAGGCCTTCGTCATCACCTTTTTTATAATATAATACATCAAAGCCAAAAAGCCTTAGCTTTCTAGCTATATTTCCAAGCATAGAGTCTGTTATAAACTTTATATTTTCTTCGTGATAGTAATGTTTTTTATTGTTCAAAATGCGTTAAAAATATTTGCGAATAAAGTTTTTTAAATCTTAAAATCTTCATTATGTTTTACCGAAAAGTTCCTCACGACATTCTTCGCACAAAAACTTACCATCAACTTCTAGTAGAAAATCTGACCACTGCCCGCAATTGTCACAGTATCCAGATATATATTTTTTTACGCCTCCGCCTTTGTAACTTTTTAGCTGATATTTTTCTGAAGCGATTTCCATTATTTCAGGAAAGAGTCCAATTATATCGGTCATTGAAATTATGCCAATCAATTCTTCTTTGTATATAACGCCCAACCTTTTTACGTTATATTTGTTCATTATCTTTGCAGCATCGATAAGAGAACTTTCAGCCTTTATTGTAATTAAAGGAAAGCTCATTACTTCAGATACCTTCACCGAGGAAGGAATAAGGTCTTTGCTAACCACCTTCTTTATAATATCTCCTTCAGTTAGAATTCCTATAGGTTGGTTTTTATCGACAACAACAACGCTTCCTACCTTAGTTTCGCTCATCTTTTTTGCTGCTTCAAGCACTGAGTCTGTAGGGGATACTGTAATAACAGGTGAACTCATAACCTCTCTAACTTTCACGCTTAATGAAATGCTGTGTTCGAACGCCATTACATTTAAAACTAACTTCTTGCCCCTTTTATATTTTACTAAAACGTTTAAGCCTTATTTAATGACTCGCGTATCTTTTCTTTTAGAGCGTTTGTGAGTATTTCCTTTATGTCCTGTTCTGGGGGTTCGTAAGGTTCAAGGAATTTTTGTAAAGCTTCCCAACCTATTTTCGCTTTGTTAGCCCATTTAAATTTTCTTCTTAACGACGAACTGTAAACCTTTTCTATTGGTAAATTAACTTTTCTTGCCCATGCTATAACAACTCTTGGGTCTATGTAGTTTTTGAGGGATGTGTTTAAATTATAGCCCTTCACCATTTTCTGGATTTGAATCTGTATCTCGTACTTCCTTATCTTTTTCATATAAGAATCAGGTAAACTCTTCTTGGCTTTTACTAACATTTCATAAAGCTTACTTATCTTTTTTTCTAATGAATCTTTATAATTTGCAGGAGGTGTTCTTTTGTGGTTTAACCTTATAGCAGCCATCAAATTTGCGACCTTAACATGGTACAAAGCTTCATCTTCATCCTGAATTTCATCTTTAACATTATTTAAATAAGAATAAAAAGTAAGCGTTCCATGGTAGGTCCTAAAGACTTTGGCCGTTAAACCTGGAACTGCCTTGTTTAAAAATCTGTTAACAGCTCTAGAATTTATACCTTCAAATATCTGTCCGCTCTTGGACTTTTCTATAAAATACCTTAAGTTGTTTAAAAAAACTTCTGGAGGATTGATTATCTTCTTTTCCCAAAGTACGCTATCTTTTCCTAAAAAATTAAATTTTACTTCATTCACTTCAATAAAAACATGCTCTTTCCTTAAAGTTGTTGCGCCGACGGTATCAGCTTCATCTTTATCCTTTTCGTCTCCAACCCTCATACAAAGAGTATCTATAAGGTAAGCAACAGTAGCTATCTTTCTTGTTTTTATATTTCTGGATTTCATTCCTTTCATTATTAGTTTTCTGATTTTTGCTATCTTTTTACCTAGGTAAAGCGCAGAATCGTACTTGTCTTTGTTCCTTTTCTGCATTAAGTGCACGGATTCGTGAAACCATACATATTTTTCTTTACCAGTAAGCTTATCTTTCCAGTAGGCAACCCATAACACATCTGGTCGGTGAACTATAGCTTTCCATTTTCCTGGGGGTTTTGGAGCATTTTTGCTCATGTTCAACACTATATCTTCCTTAAGTACTTGGGGTTTCCACCTACCCCTCAAAGGGTGGTTTCCTCTTCCTATAAAAATTCCAGGTTCTTCAACTCTCCACGCAGAAAGCTGAACCTGTTTGCCATCCAGAAGCGCAAAAGCGTATTTCTTCTTTAATTCATCTTTTTCCCTTTTTTCCTTTTGTTTTTCTTCTTTACTTTTGTTTTTCTTTATTTCTTTTTGTAACATAAGCTCTTTTTTGAATTCTGAAAAGTCCATATCTCGTACACTGTAAGCTCTTAGCTCTGGCGGTAATCTTTTTTTGAAATCTTTTTCAAAATTTTTTATAAAAACTTCATCATTAATATATTTATCCATCTTAGCAGCAAAATGAAGCGCCATCAACTCAGCTTCGTCGTTAAGGTAATATTTTTTTCCGTTTACTATGAGCGGTATCCCTTTTGCTTTATAAGGTTCTGGCACATATATACCGTTATGAATAAGCGATGACCAGTTTTTATCTGCCATAAGGCGGTCGCCTTGTTGCATAAGATAAAATTTAAAATCAATTATCGTTTAAAAACTTTATCTGCATTTCTACGTTATGTTAACTTTGTGGGCTTAAGCTGGTGGAAATACCTTTTGAGCTATCTATGCAGACATACGCTGCCCTAAAAGCTTTGAAGACTTTAGGAAAATCAGAATTGTTTAGGAAAAGGTTAACATTCTGATCTAGTGAAATCAACAGTAAACTAGGCTTGCTTAGCGCATGCTAGAGGCGAATAGATTATTTAGCCAATATTACGTAACATAAAGTATCTATCATGTAAAAACCTGAAAACGAACCGGTAAACACTTACCGTGCGATTAGGACAGTCAGCTCAGGCTGTTTTCTGTTCACATCAAACCCATGATTATTTCTTCTGCTTTAGCCACAGGGTTTGGATCTTTCATTACTGCGCTGGCCAAACCAACGCCTGAGGCTCCAAGTTCGACAGACCTTTTTGAGTCTTCTTTACTGCTTATTCCAGCTCCAACAAGAAGTTTTCCACCAACTTTGTTTATTTCTTCTACAGATTTTATTATAACCTCAGGTTTGGCTCTTGAAACAGATATACCTGTGCCTATAAGTTCAGGAGGCTCTACTAGAACATAAGTTGGAGATAAAAGAGCTGCTGGTGCTACAAGTTCATGTCTATCAACGCACAAAACCGATTCTAAGCTTGCAAAGTGAAGATATTTTATTGTCTCTGCAATTTCATCCATTCTTATCCTTTTTTCACTATGATTTATCATACTCCCCTTAGCGCCAGCTTCCTTTATCATTTCAGCAGTTATATGCCCTGTATAAGCACCATCCTTTACTGGATCAACATGCTGAGCATATACTTTTACATTTTTCACTGATCTGGAAATTCTTTCAATCATGGTTGCAGGAACAGCAAGTATTATCTCTATCTGCTGATACTTTTCAGCAAGCATATCAATCTGTTTTGCTAAACTTATGGCTTTTTCCCCGTAACTGTTTGGATAAGCCTTAAAGTTTAGCAAAAAAGTTCTCTTTAAGCCCATAATTAATCCCCGAGGTCTTTGAGCGGTTTTGTTGAAAATAGTTTTTCCTTAAGTTCCTTCTCAAATTCTGGATCGTTTCTTCTTAGCCATTCTATCAACAATGTTGCATGTTCCTTTTCATCATCTCTGTTATGCGCAAGAACATCCTTTAAAGTAGGATCATCAGTGGCGCTTATCCTTTCATCATAAAACATGATTGCTTCTAGTTCTTCAATCAATGACTGCCTTGCCCTGCTTAGATCTGCTACTTTTTTGCTTATATGATCTATATCCTCATATTTTGGCATGCATAATATTGCTTGTAGGAAATATTAAAAGTTGTCTAATGATGATTTTACTTTTTTAAAAAATTTCGTAAAAAGACGCTTTCAATAACGTTAATAATCCCTTTTAAGAACCTAATAATATGCCACTTCATATAAAAGCGGATAAAAAAGATATTGCTGAAAGAGTTTTGCTTGCAGGTGATCCTGATAGAGTTAAAATGTTATCCACAATGCTTGAAAATGTCAAGTTGGTTAATGAAAACAGAGGTTACATAACTTACACGGGAGAATACAAGGGAGAAAAGATAACAGTTTCCTGCCACGGTATAGGGGGGCCGTCAATAGCGATAGTTGCAGAAGAACTGTTTTCGCTTGGGGCCAAAACAATGATAAGGTTCGGCACTATAGGGGGCCTTGAGTTTGATATGAACTATGGGGACCTTGTAATTGCCACTGGTGCATTTGGTCCTGTAGGCAGCACAATCTGGCAATATTCAAAGGACATACCTTTACCAACTTCTCCCACATTTGAAATAGTTGAAATTTTAGTACAAGAGGCGAAAAAAAGAAATTTGAAATACTATATAGGACCAGTTTATTCTGACGACGCCTTTTATGCTGAAGCGGAAGACTATGTTAACAAGTTGAAAAAACTTGGGTACATAGGCGTGGAGATGGAATCTTACACCCTTTTTGGCCTTGCAAATCTAAGAAAGTTCAAAGCTGGAGCTTTATTCATGGTAAGTAATAATCTTTTAAAGAAAACTCAATTATTGAGCGCTGATGAACTTAAAAATTATTTAGAAAGAGCCGCGCAATTTGTTCTTGACTCCTTAATAAAAGTTCAAATCTGAGTTTTTAACTTTTTAACCCCGATACGTTAAAAACAAATGTTATCTTAGATTTTTAAATGTTTCATTAACGTATAATACACTTTACCATTATTAGGCAGTAGGAACGCGTATTGTTTCTGTAAACGTTAAAATGCTTTCTGCGCTAAAAAGTTTGATCTACTTTAAAGAGCGAGTTTTGTTATTCTATTTGTTATGGAAATTAAAGAGGTTTCTAAAATCATTTTAAACAGCAAATGCACTGTTGCTTTGACTGGAGCCGGCGTAAGCACCGCTAGCGGAATAAAGGATTTTAGGGGACCACAGGGTATCTGGAAAACCATAGACCCTGAAAAATTTGAAATAAATTATTTCATAAATCATCCAGACGAAGTCTGGAATCTTTTTATAAAAACTTTCGCATTAGAACAAGAAGTTAATCCTAACGCTGCACATTTTGCGCTTGCTGAACTTGAAAAAATGAATTTATTGTGCGGAGTAATAACACAAAACATTGACGGACTTCATCAAAAAGCTGGTTCTATAAACGTAATAGAACTTCACGGAAACTTGAAGAAAGCTGTCTGCTTGCAATGTAACAAAACTTATCCTTTAAGCGAAATTATAAAAAATTTTGTTGGTAAAAGTCCTTTGTGTCCTTATTGTAAAGGTCTTTTAAAGCCAGATATTATATTTTTTGGCGAACCGCTCAAAGAGGAAGTTATTTTTAAGGCCATAGAGCTGTCTAAAGCAGCTGATGTCTTTCTTGCTATAGGTACTTCTCTTTCTGTATATCCTGCAAACCAGCTTCCACTGTATGCCAAACATAAAGGTGCAAAGCTAATAATTATAAACGAGGGTCAGACCGAAGAAGACGACTTAGCTGACATAATAATTACTGGGAGAGCTGAAATTGTTCTTCCTAAAATTATTAATGAAATAAAAAATGAACTTAATATTAAAAAATGAACTTAAAGCGCCGGGGGTGGGATTTGAACCCACAAGGCCGATTACGGCCACAGGCTCTCCAGGCCTGCCCCATACCAGGTTAGGGGACCCCGGCTATCATTTTCCTCATATCTTCATACAATAAACCTGCCTTAATAACATTTACATAAATTATTATAAAAGGAGTTTGCCTAACTATTCTTCCATTATATTTCTCTATTAGCGGTTGAAGATTATTAACGTTAATTGGGTCTTTTTCTAACGTTATAAATACTTCTTCTGGTCCTTCGTTTGTTTCAGCAAGTATAACCTTGTTTTTTGACTCATCCCACCTATAAACCCATTTGTAAATAAACATTAGCTGAGATAAACTTATCATGCCAGTTCCTACAATTCTTATGATAAATCCTTCATCGACTAGCCTTTCTCTCGTGTTTATTACCGTGTTAAATATAGAAATCAAGCGGCGCGTTTCTTCTACACTTTCATAAAAAAGTTCTGTGTTAAATTCTTTTTTTGAATCTATGCATGCATTAAAAGCCCTAGTAAACTCATTTTTTACGAGTAATGGTTCAAGCATAAAAAGCATATCTCTTATACTATAATCAAAAGAGGACTCATCTGTATATGCTCTGCTATAAGATTTTCTCTTTAAAGTCTTTGTTGTTGAATACCTTTCAAGTGCCTTTTCAATAATTTTAAGTTCTTCTGGTTTAAGATCTCGTAAACTTATAAACCTGCCTTCTTTAATGTAGTCTATGCCAGCAGATTTAATTATTGATACAGCAACGTTTTGATTGCCTGTAATTCCCTTAAAATAAGGATCGTAGCTTAAAGCTATCGAATCCTGCAAAGGTAAGAGACCACCAAAAGGGAGCTCAAACTTTTCTTCTTCAACTATGAGTTTGCTTAGAAGCGCTTTTTCTAAAACTATTTCGTTAAGACCTTTTAAAGACCTATCCTCACCTGTATCTTGGAATGATGAGAAAGCACCTATCAGAGCTAAATGATATGTGCTTGCTGGGTTTGCTGATATCTTTTCCCTCAAAAGTTGAGCCATAACTGAAAGGGATCCTCCAAAAAGTCTTTCATAACCAAATTTATCCGGTGTTATACCTTTATCTATACCAATGAGCAGGTCCGCACCTTCAAGATTTACTCCAATCCCTATTTTATAGTCGCTAGAAGGAATTTGAGATTGTTTAGCTGATCCTTGAGAAAACCTGACAATTACTTTAGCCCCTTGCTCAATAAGAGTCTTATAAAGGATCGCAGAAGCCGCTATTCCATCTAAAGTTTTTACTGTTTCGATGTAAAAACGTTTATTTTTTACTATCTTTAAAATTAACTGAGCTATCTCATCAAATATACTATCTTGCGAACCTAATTTATAAGTCATTCAAGTTGTGCCACTACGGCCTTATATTTCCAGTCTAAAGGTAATAAACCTTTCCTTTTATAATATTTTGCCAATCTATGTATTTTGGCTTCAAGAAGTTCTAGCGCATGTTTGTTTTTTCTGTCAGTTTTATGAACCTGCAGGTGTCTTATAAGCCTTTGAGCTTTAGTAAGAAGATTAAGGAGATCTTCTGGCATAGGGTCAACAAGCTTGTTCTCTTCTAAAACCTGTTTAAGGCTCTTGTTAAGAACATATTTTACGCCAGGTACACCATATTCGTCTCTAAGCGTTTCTCCTATCTGGCTGTTAGACATACCTTCTTTCTTTAATTTAACTATTAAAGCTTCGACTTCTTCTGGTTGCATATTAACCCAAGTAGCTTGTCTACTGACTGGTGGTTTATGACTTTGAGATTTTCCCTTCCTTCTTGCATGTAGCCTAGCCATTCTTCTTCCTTCACAGCTATGCTTTTCTTATATTTATACATATCGCAAAATAGTGTGATATGAAAGAATTTTGTATGGCTACATGTTAAGGTTAAAAATAGGTTATGCTATAGCCTATTCAAAATAAAACTACTAAATTCTATCTTCTTTTCTTTGTGCTATTTCCTATCCAAACAACTTGTCAACGGCTTCAGAGTTCTCCTCTTTATAGTCTTCAAAGTAATGAAACTTATTTATTATAAATTCTTTCCTTACCTTCTTAACACTCATCTGTTCATTAATTTCTCTTTTTCTAAGGCATATGTTTGAACGGCTTAGACTGTTAATATTAAATTCTTACAACAATTTTGTCCAGCATCCCAATTTATGGCAATGTTTTTATAAGGAAAAAATAAAATCAAAATCACAATTGCAAACATACTTTGATCTTATTAATAGAATAAAGGATCATTTAAGGAAGGACTCGACAGTAGTAACTCAAAGGTTGAACGTTCCTGCTCCTGACGTTATTATCATAGGAAACAGGACATTCTGGCGGAACTTTAAGAGTATAGCAGATATAATTAGAAGAGATCCAAAGCACATGATAATGATAATAGCAAAAGAGCTTGGAACTGCAATGATTATGGATGAAGAAGGGAAAGTAACAATTTTTGGTAAAAAAGACTCTGCGTCTATAAAAAACGCCCTTAATTATTACATTAAACTTTATGTAACTTGCCCAGTTTGTGGCAGTTTAGATACAAAACTCATTAAAGAAAGAAAGATAACTTTCTTAGTTTGTGAAGCCTGTGGTGCAAAATCGCCAGTTGGCTAAAGAACCAGGATTTATAATAAATATAAAAGCTTCCGGGAATTATAAAGTACTTAACATTATAGATGAAGAACTGATTGGTAAAAAGCTTACTGAGGGAAGCTTTTCGTTATATCTTGATCCAAGATATTTTTTAGGAGAAAAAGTTTATGAAATGCAGTTAAAAGATTTAATTTTAAATAATTCAATAATAAATTTAGTTGGAAACAGATCTGTTGAGTTTGCTTTAAAAATGGGCTTTGGAGCTAAGGAATCAGTAAGGGTAATTGACGGCGTTAGCTTTTTAATCATTTACAAATTTACTGATAATTATTAGAATTGCCAAACCTGTTTAAAGAAAAAGCAAGAGTGCTTGGTATCTCTGAATCATTCGACCTAAAGCAAGATGTAAGCTACTTAGTTGGGACCGTAATGAGAAAAGATTTGGTTTTAGATGCGTTGTTTGTTAAAAACCTAAAAATTGGAGGCAATGACGCCACAGAAAAGATCATAGATGGTTTTTATACCCTTAAAAGGAATGATGTTTCTTGCATAATGATAGACGGCTGTATCTTAAGCATGTACAACATAGTAGATTACATACATATAAGCAGCGAGTTAAACATGCCAATTATATGTGTAACATCCAAAAAGGGGAAAGATCTACAAGAAACGTTCATAAAAAACAATCAATTAGATAAACTAGAGCTTTATAGAAAGCTTGGGCCTCAACGTAAAATTTCTGTTCTGGGATACGATTATTGGGTTAGATTTGCGGGAGCTGATGAATTTGAAGTTAAGCACATATTAAAGAGTTTTGTTATAAGCGGAAAGACGCCTGAACCTTTAAGGGTTTCAAAAATGATAGCAAGAACGTTTTTAAAGTATCATGAAATAAAGGACGAAAGTCACCCTCCGTGAACTTTTGATAGCTACTTACAATGATTTTGTATTTTTGAGAGATTGATGCCCAAATGGGCTTTCTCTATAGAAGGTAGGGGAGATATGTGGGATAAAAACGCCTCTGCGATGAGGGAATGCTTGCATTCCACACGTAAGCTTATCGATGAACCGCGAAGACCAGCCCTTAGGGCTGGTTTTGGTAGTTCATAAACCCTTAAATCAGAAATGTTTAAGAAAAGTTTTAACTATATAATATAACTAATGTTTAAAGTACCTATAAACACTCCAATAATGGATAAAGAAGAAGAAGAAATCGTTCAAAAAGTAATAAGCGAACGATACTTTACAGATCAATCTTATGAAGGTGGTAAATACGTTAGAGAATTTGAAACGGCGCTTGAGTCATATTTAAACGTAAAACATGTTATAGCTGTTAGCTCAGGTACAGCGGCTCTTATCGCGTCGCTTTATGCTGCAAAAATAGAACCAGGTGATGAAGTTATAATTCCTTCCCTTACATTTGTGGCAACAGCGAACGCGGTTAAAGCTGTAGGAGCCAGACCTGTTTTTGTAGATATAGATAATTATTATACGATAGACGCAAAAGAAATAAGAAAAAAAATCAATAAACGCGTGAAGGCAATAATTCCTGTTCATTTATACGGCCATGTAGCGAACATGGATGAAATTCTTGAGATAGCGGAAGAATTTGGTATAACTGTTATTGAGGACGCTGCTCAGTCTCTCGGAAGTTCTTATAAGGGAAAAATGAGCGGCACTTTATCAAAAATGGGATGTTTTAGCTTTTATCCGGGTAAAGTTATGACAACTGGGGAGGGTGGCGCTATAGCTACAAATGACGATGAACTTGCTGATTCGCTAAGAAAGATAAGAAACCATGGATTTGATAAGACGGGCTCAATAACAACTTTTGGGCTTAATTTTAGAATGCCTCAAATAAACGCTGCAATAGGCAGCGTTCAGCTTAAACGTTTACCTCAGTTCCTCGTAGCACGCGAAAAGAATGCATTCATTTATCTTAAGTATCTTATGGAACTTTCAGATAAAATAACATTACCTCCGATAAGAGATGGAGCAAAGTACAACTGGTACCTTTTTACGATTCTTCATCCAAAAAGACAGAAGGCGCTAGAAAATCTAAAACGGGAAGGGATAGATGCTAGAGTTTACTATGATCCGCCTGTGCACAAGACCCCATCTTATAGCTATGGAGGGCCCTTACCAAAGACAGAAATGGTTTCAAAAACAACCTTATCGCTACCTGTCAATCCAATTGTTAACGAAGACATAATAAAAAAAGTAACAGCGATTTTAAAAGAAAGCTTAAATTAGGGCATATAAAAAGTTTTTTAGCATGTCAGAAGAGGAAAAAGCGGGTATACTTTTCGTTTGTATGAGATGCGGAAGAAAGACGCCTTTGAGCGAGCTCGAATCTTTACCAGAGATTAAGTGCATATGCGGTTACAGAGTGCTTAAAAAAGATAGGCCTCCTATGGTAAGGCAAGTAAAAGCTATTTAATAGCAATCTTTTGAGTAATCTTCTAAATTTCCTGGATCTTTCTTCATAGGTGATGAATACCTTATGAAAATAGCTTTCACATTTGTTGAACACTCCAGAACTCTTATCGCGCGCAAAAAATTGCTTAAAAAAAGTTTGTACCTTCTTCTTCCATACTTTTTCATAAACATAAAACTTAAAGTATCGTATGAAATTATGTACAGTTCTTTCGATTCTAAAAGCGAGTCAACCAATGAATTAATAATTTCTATTAAATCAAAAGAGGCTAAAAGCTTACCGTTTTTATACAACTTATAATAGTATCCATCAAGATCCAGCGCTTTTCCCTTTAAAGGGCTTAAGCTTTCCCTTTCTATCTTTATGATTGACACCATTTAAGGTACCGTTAATGTTGTGCCATCTACCAAAATATATGGCGATTTTACAGGTGTTACTACTTCTCCCCACCATTTGATCCAGCGAGTATTTTGAGATATCATCTTTATCGAGTTTAATAACCTTGGTAAAGAATCTGAAAGCCTTATGTTTGCAACAGGATGGCTAATTTCTCCGTTCTTAATATAGAAAGCGGCGTCACGTATTATTGTAGAAAACTCGCCAGTTCTATAGTTGTTAAATCTCGTGTACCAGTTGTTTGTTATAAAGACCCCTTCTTTTATTTCTTTTATCATTTCGTCTATATCTGCATTTCCGCCTTCAACTACTACGTTCCAAGGCGATGGTTCTATTACTCCCGCATTTCCTGTTGTTTTGGTTCCCCATTTTTTTGCTGTAATAGAATTGTGTATCGCAGAGACAAACCTTCCTGATTCTATTAGCTTTGTAGTGCTGGTAGGAGTTCCTTCATCATCAAAAGATCTGCTGTTAACCCCATCCTCTATCTGCCCATAATCTGTCACGTTTAGTTCCTTTGGCGCTATAAATTCCCCTATTTTATCTTTCAGAAATGAAAAACCAACATCTATAGAATAGGCAGAACACATTTCTGCTACGAGCTCAAATATAGTTGAAGCTATTGGAGGGGAAAGTATGACATTGTATTTTCCTTCAGAAATATGCTTCGGAGCTTCTGACTTCACTGCATACTCAGCGGCTTCTGTTGCTGCAACGCTAGGGTCAAAACGCTTGATCGATGTCGAAACGGAGTTACCAAAACCACTACCGTTACCTTTAAAGGCTCTTATATAATAAATATAATCTGTCCTGGTCTCTTCTTTTTCATTCCCAGTTGATGTTAAAAGATAAAATTTTGTCTTGTAAAGTTTTGCTATTCCCGCTGTTCTGTCTATTCCTAATTCATACGCCTGTTCTATTGAATTTATGACTTTATTCAGAGCTTCTTCAAATTCTATCTCTTTATCTGAAATTTCTTTACTAGAATATGAGGCTTTAGGATATATTTCTGGAACTTCTCCTTCTTCTGTAAGTTCAAGTATCTTTAACGCATCCTCAACGCTGTTTTCTAACGAGTTCACGTCAGTAATGACTTTAAAAACTTTCTTTTTGCCTTTAGTTGCTAGCATCTGTAAATATAGAACCTTGTTTTTAGCCGCTATTGATACTTGTCCACTATAAAATCTTACAATGTACTCGTCGACATCATTTTCTATTATCGAGAACTGATCTACAGAATTTTTAATCAAATTTTTAACTTTATCTGCGATCATTTTTATCTCACCTTTAGATTTAGCCCTTTAAACAATAAATATGGCCCTCCTGTCCAAACAGGAACTCCTTGTTCAGGGTCGCCTTTTCCGCATGTAGCTGCAGAAAACTCTAATTCTTTACTCCTTGCATAAAGCTTGCTCCACAGGTTTAAGGTTGTTGTTTCTATAATTACTCCTTTTACTGGTTCAGATATTTCTGAATTAGTTATTTTATATGCTTCGAACCCAACATATCTTTGATTAAGCCGTCTGTCGTCTATATTCCATTCCATAAAGGAATTTATAAACAGACCATTTTTTACATCTTTTAACATTTCTTCAAATGTCCATTCACCGGGTTCAACATATGTATTTGACATTCTTATTATCGGTTCCACACTATAATTTGCTGCCCTTGCTGATGCATTACTTTTTATACCTAATTCGCCCGCAGTTTCTCTGTTATGTAACAACTCCTTAACTAACCCTTCTTTAACTAGCTCTTTTTTTCTTGCTTTAACGCCTTCTTCATCAAAAAGAAAATATCCGTATGAAAAAGGTATTGTGGGGTCATCTGAAATGTTAGTTTCAGAACTACCTATTTTGTTAGATTTTATATCCCTTAGATATGATTCTCCTCCCTGTGCACCTTCTCTTCCTCTTATTCGGTCAGCCTCAAAAGGATGTCCTATAGATTCGTGCGCCATTATGCCTGCTACTTCCGGTCCTACAATCACGTCATATGCGCCTTCTTTTATAGCGTTTCTTTTTCCAACGATTTTAGTCATAGTTTTTACCTCATTTTTAAACTTCTCAAACGTATTAAGCTTGTCAAGTACTTCAGGTCCACCGCTTCCACCTATTTCAATAAACCTCTGAGCTATGTCTGAAGATTCGTAAGCGGTAATAAATGCTGTAAAAAGGTATCTTGGTATCCTCGCTCTAACTATCGTGCCCTCAGAGTTAACGAAGTACTTCAGCTGCAGACTTCCTTTTAACTTGATGAGCCGCTGTTTTATTTTTGTTTCACTTTTTACAATATCGTCTAACTCTTTAGCTTCTTTTAAGAACCAATCTAAACTTAAGTCTTCGAACCTTGTTCTTTCATCTACGGTCCAATTAGCTGTTAAAACATCCTCTTCAGACATTTTTATCTTTTCGTTCTTTCTGGTTGCAGCAACGCTTTCTAGTGTCCTTTTAAGGTCTTCTACTGCTTTACTTACAGATTCTTTCGTAAGAATATTTGTAGAAGCAAAACCCATTATGCCTTTATAAATCCCTCTGATTCCAATTCCGTAAAATTCGCTCTTTAACGGTACATCTGGTGCTCCGTTGTTTAAACTTTGAGATATATAGATATCTTGCTGCACTCTAGCTTCACAGTATTTAAAACCAAGCTTAGATGAATACTGAACGGCAAAATGCGCAATTTCTTCATCTATCATGATTAAATTAAATAGCAAGCATTAGATAAAGTTTTTGAGAATAAAAATCAGTTTTTTTTGTCATCATTATATCAGACAAGTCTGGTTTCTTCATTTTAACGTTATATCATTCTTATCCTGGCCTTCTTTTACACAGCGACGACTTGCTCACTGCCCTTAGTGCGTTGGCTGCCGACGTCTTAAGGGTTAAGTTCTTTGCGTTATTATTTAATTATGGAATAGCTAATAAAAATATTTTGCCTAGGTTTTAAAAGCGTTTCTGTACGATATTCTATAAATAATTAAAAAATTAAATTTTGAACTTTTGATACAACAAAAGCTAATGCTAAACCCATAACGCGCATAATATGTTTTCAACGTTTCCTTTAAAACAAATAATGTTTATTCATAACATTTTTATTGCAAATAAAAATTGTTACAGCATAAATCAATGATTTTATAAAAATTAAAAGCACCAAACAAAATCGTTTTAAAGTGTTTTACTATATCTCACATATATATAATATTGCCTTTTATTGCAATAACAGAAATTATATCTCTAAAAAATTATTATGAAAGAAAAATCTATAAAGACAATGTATCAACTTTTGTCTGGCGATAAAAATGTTAACTAACAAACAGAATTATCCAAAAACAGCGTACACGCTATCTTTAATAGCTGGAATACTTATGATACTGAGCGGCATTTTTATATTATTTGCTATTTCATTCTTTTTAATATTTGTACCATATCACAGAATGATGTTCTTTTTTGGCCCACTTTAGCTTTTGGTATAATGCTCTTTTTAGGCCTAATACCAGGCACAATAGTGTTAATTTCGGCATTTATGCTTAAATCAAAACCAGAAGAAAGCACAACATGGGGTATATTAATAATAGTGTTTTCAATCTTCAGTTTTTTCGGAATGGGAGGTTTCGTAATAGGGGCTATTCTCGGAATAATAGGCGGGGCTTTCGCGCTTTCCTATAATGAATCTTAAATAAAACTTTAGTTTTTTGCTTTTTTATTTTTTTATATTTAACCTAATAATATTTGTGTTACCGCGTTTTTCATGAGAAAACACTTTAGCAAGGACGGAATGGTTCAGCATCCCCGCCTCTAGAAGAGGCAAGGCTTTTGTTCATTTTGTAAACCTAGGGCATATTTTCTGCGCGTGATGTAAGGTTAATTGCTTTTTCTTAAGAATTCAATAGCGCTTGTTTCATCTTCAGCAATTATAAATCCGCAGAAAGGGCATGCGAATCCACTACATTTTTCTTCGCTTGTTTCAGCTTTTTCATAACATCCATCAGCTGAAAGCTCATATTCAGTTGATTCGGTACATATCCTTTTAAGATATGATAAAGGTTTACCGCATTTTGGACATTTTGGACCTTCTTGCATGGTATACATTTATTGACATGTATTATTTACATTTATTTGTTAACCTTAAAACAATCAAAGTTCATAAAGCTCAGGACGCCTTTGATTGAGTAAGGGTAAATATTTTCTGACCTGATCCAACCTTTCTCTGCTTATTTTCACTTCTATTGTTTCTTCGTTTTCGCTTGCTCTCGCCTTTATTATTCCTGCAGGGTCTATTGCAAGCGTTATTCCTGTATAAACATTTCCAATTTGGTTAGACGTCAAGACATAAACTGTATTTTCCATAGCCCTTGATTTTGTTAAAGTAATCCATTGATCTTCTTTATTATAACCTTTTAGCCATGCGCTTGGAATTACTATGACATCAGCACCATTTAAGGCCAAGCTTCTGGCGATTTCTGGAAACCTTACTTCATAGCAAATCATGATTCCCAGTTTAAAATTGTTTATTTTAAAAACAACAAAGCTATTGTCAGAAGGTTTTAAATATAATGATTCGTCATAACCTAATGCTCTAAAAAGATGTGTTTTTCTGTATTTGGCTATAATTTTTCCTCCTGGCTCGATAACGTAAACAGTGCTATATACTTTGGGATATTCCTCACTTTTTTCATAAACTCCTATAATAACCCACTTTTTATTATTCATTGTAGCGGTTATTATTTTATTCATAAAGTCAGAATTGTCGGTTTCTGCCATATCATAAACTTCTTTGGGCTTAAGGTCTGAGACATAAAAGTTTGAGAATTCAGGAAATACAACCATGTTAGCTTTAGAACTTTTTATAATGTTTTCTATTTTAGATAGATTTCTTTCTTTTTCTCTGCTAGTTTCTATTTGTGCCAGTTCAATAGATAGCATTATAAAAAATTATTCAATAAAATCCTTTTAGCAATTGCGGATAAATTGTCCTAAATAAAATTAATATTAAAAGGGAAACTATAGGGACAGCTATGTTATCATCAATAAAGTTTTGCTTTTCGGCCAAAGTGCCAGCAAAGGCAGAAATCAATCCGCCATAACCCATTATTATGCTGAAAGGTAGTATAGAAATAAACATAGCCAAACTCCCTTCGATGCCTTTGTATCTCTTTCTAGATATTATAATTCTCACTATTCCAGTTACGCCATCTCCTACAGACATGTATATAGCTGGCAGGACGCCTAACCAAAGAGTTTTATCGAAAAACCAGCCTACAAGTATTGAAAGCCCCCACATGACCGTAAAGTCTACTTCGTAAAAGTTGCCAGCTTCTTGAAACCAGTCCATCATTTTTTTCTGTCTTCTGTTGAACAAAAGTAAAACAGTTAAAATAAGGCTTAGAATAAATGGTGTTACGGGTTCTTTATATACAAACGGTACAAACACAGCAACGACTCCACCAGCCAGTATGTGAATTGTTTTTCTGCTCAAATATCTTGCAGAAATTTCATCATAATTTTTTGAAAGCGAATAGCTATAAACCTTTTTGGAAATCACTGTAATAACGTAAAAGACCCATAAAATAAAAAACGAAGTTATAAAAAGATCAAAAAGAACGTAATTCACGATTAAATTTATATCCTGTGTATTAATAAATTTATCCTTTTATGTTAGGTGTCGCTCAAACAAGCGACCTCCCGAAAAACGTCATTTACTTTATTAAAAGGCTTCGGCGTGTTATAAAAGCTGCCGTAGTCTGCAGTTTCAAAATAGATAGGTTTGTGTTTCTGGATATGAACGATTTGTGTGAATGGGCAGTAGGGTGGTAGCAAAGACACAAGACCTCCTTTAGAAAGAGAGAAGGAGGGGTACGTGCACACATATAGGAGGAAGGGGACTGAAGATGGTCGGGTTTCCCATGAGGACATAATGAATGGGTTGGTACGTCTAAACAGGAGCGAAAGACTCCTGATGAACTCGTGAGGGAGTTGCATGAAGCTGTGAAGCCCAAGCTCTACGCGTATTATAGGTATGCTGATGCGTACCTATTCGCGCCTACGTAAAGTGAAACCCAGACTACTTTCTCTCATTATAAAAAAGCTTTAAGACATATCCCTGCTTAGGTAGAAGCCCTCTTTTATAAAGATTCAATAACCTGGCTATTCTTTTTTTAACTGGCGGGGTAAAAAGTAGTAAGTCAAACTTTGATGGAACAAAACCGCTACCTGTATGCCAGCTTGGTTCGATCCCAGATACTTTAAGAAGAGCACTTACTAATGGTTCTATGCCTACCATCTTAGCAGCCGATTCATCTGCTGCATATTCTGATTCTATTTTTATTAAGAAAAAGTTTACTATGTTTAGAAAATTAAATACAGTACCGGCAAGAGAAATTAAAGAAAAGAGAAAGTTTTCATTATCGTTATTAGCTATATGAGCTAGTTCGTGAGTTATCGCTGCAATAAGTTCATCCCTGTTAAAAGTTTCAAAAGCGCCTACAGATATAGCTATGTAAGGTTTAGATCTGTTGGCGTTAGTGTAAAGCTGTGGTTCCGCAGTATTTAAAACATAAACCTTGGGTGGGGGTATTTTTAATAAACTTGATACGCTGTTTACTATCTTTAAAGTTTCTTCGTCGTTTAATGGCAAAAGAAAAGGACTTCTGTGCTTAGAGGTTATACTATAAAAAAGGATCAGCGCGCTTATAGAAATGCCCCAAAATATAGGATCGTGTTCTACTAGCCAAAACTTCTTCAACATTAAAATAAAGTCAATCTTTGCAGAAAGAACCGCTCTTGCAATTATCATAAATTCACCTATTACAAAACGTAAATCTACAAAAATATATGGTATCAAGGAAAGCATTGAAAATGCCATTAGCAATTTTCCTGCAAAATTTTTACTATTCCGCCAGAACAAAAAGCTTAACAACCCTATGATAGATATAGTAATGCTTAGCTTAATTATCAATGGTCTTATAATTATTAAATATCCAAGGATTTTTACAAAAGTTATTAGAATCAATTCATTCTTCTAATGCTTTAAATATATTTTCTAGTTCATCAGGTGGTATATCGCTGTTTGAAGCAAAATAAAATTTCATAGGCTCCTTAAAAGCCTTTAGAAAATCTATAATTAAAGACATGGTTTTCTCGTTTTTAGATATACTTGAAGAAACCCTGTAAACATAAGATGGCTTTCCATCATATACTAAAGTCCTTTCTACAAGGCCCTTTTTAAAAAGTCTGTCAAGAACTGTTGCAACAGTAGTAATTGCAATGTTTCTGTAATCTTTTTGTAGTGAATTATAAACTTGTTTTACTGTAGCTTCTTTAAGCTCCGATAAAACAGAAAGTATCTTTATCTCCAATGGGCCTAAACCGCTTTTTTTCACAAAATATTTTTTTTCAAAGGTAAATATTAATTTTTCCTTATTTATCCTTATAATTATTAAAGATAAAAATGTTATAAAAGTAAATAAGGTACTTAAATCATAAAACTAACTATGAGCAATGTAGCAAGCGAAAAAATTGCTGAGTTGGATCTTTCAAAAGAGTTCAGCGAGATTTTTGAAGCTGAAAATGGTATAAAGAACTTTAAGTTTTTTATTGATGGAAAATGGGTGAACAGCCCGCAAAAGGATGCTTTAAGGTCTCCTGTAGATGACAGCCTTATAGGTTATGTCTATAGAGCGTCTGTAGATGATGTAAACCTAGCTGTAAAATCTGCTAAAGAAAATCAATATAAGATTAGAGAGATAGCTGGAATAGAAAGGATAGAATTGATGGAAGAAGCAAGACATCTGCTAATGGAACATCAGGAAGACTTCATAAAAGTTCTGATGCTCGAGGGAGGAAAAACTAGAGAGGGGGCCAAGGGAGAGGTTGAATCGCTTTTCCTCAGGATGAAGCTTACCATGGAGGACGCAAGGAAGATATTTGGAGAATACCTTCCCGGCGACTGGTCAAAAGATACAGCTCAGAAGATAGCCCTTGTAATACGGGAACCGATCGGCGTTGTTGGAGCAATAGGTCCTTTTAACTATCCACTTTATATTCCTGCATCTAAGATTATTCCCGCTCTGCTTGCTGCTAACAGTGTAGTAGTTAAGCCAACATCTGAAACTCCGCTTTCAACTCTTATGTTCGTTCAAATTCTCAATCTAGCTGGTTTTCCCAAAGGTACGATAAATGCAGTTACAGGACCTGGTTCTGTAATAGGTAATGCAATAGCCTCACACAAGGACATTGGTATGATAAGTTTCACGGGTAGTACTGAAACAGGCAAATTAATTAGTTCTGTAGCCGGCATAAAGAAGCTTCATCTAGAGCTTGGAGGAAAGGCTTACTGTATAGTTCTTGCTGACGCTGATTTAAAGACTGCCGCTAAAAAGATAGTCGCCGGTTCGCTTTCTAACGCCGGGCAGAGGTGCGATGCTATAAGCGCTGTGCTGCCTGTAAAAGAAGTTGCCGATAAACTAGTCGAGCTTATAGTTGAAGAGGCTAAGTTATGGAAAATCGGTAACCCTATAACTGATCCTTCTGTAAAAGTTGGACCAGTTATATCAAAAAACGCAGCACAGCGAATAAAATCTCTTATAGATGATGCTGTAGCAAAAGGAGCAAAAGTGTTGCTTGGCGGAAACGTTGAAGGAACTTATGTACAACCAACAGTTTTATACGATGTTCCAGAAAACGCTAGAATATTATGGGAAGAAATTTTTGGGCCTGTAATACCAATACACAAGGTTAATAATGTTGATGAAGCGCTTAATCTAGCCAGAAAAAGTGAGTACGGTTTGGATTCATGCGTTTTTGGAAATAATTTCTACGATCTCTGGAAAGTTGCAAAAGGACTGCAGGTTGGCGAAGTCACAATAAATGACATGCCAAAGCACGGGCTTGGATATTTTCCATTTGGTGGCAATAAGAATTCTGGAACAGGAAGAGAGGGTGTTGGATATAGCATAGACGAAATGACAGTTCTTAAAACAATAGTATTTAATTTAGAACCAGCACAGCTAGGTAAAAAAGTACTGAAGTAAATCAGACTAGGCGGTCAAATTTTTTCATTATTTCTGGATAATAATTTATTACATCAGTTGCAGTAAAATGAAGCCCTTTTTCTTTTAGCGCAAGATCGCCTGCACTACCGTTTACATAAGCTCCTATAGCTGAAGCTTCAACAGCTTTTATTCCCTTTGAAAAAAGACATGTTACAAGACCTGCGAGAGCGTCCCCGGTCCCGCCGACGGTCATACCAGCATTACCGGTTGAATTAAGGTATAATTCTTTTGAGTCGGTGATTATATCTATAGGGCCTTTAAGCAACACAGTAGCTCCTTTTTCTTTTGCAAAATTCATAACAACCTTTACTTTTTCATCGAAATTCTTGTCACTAAGAACATGATTGCTGATCCTTCTGAACTCACCTTCATGAGGCGTTAATATAAAATCTTTTCCGGAACCTGAAAGCGCATTAACTACTTCTGGTAACAAAGCGTCCGCATCGAGTACAATTTTCTTTACAGAAGTTTCTGTTAAAAATTTCTTTAGGCCGTCTATTATTCCTTTCCCCATTCCGTTGCCTATAAGAATAGCATCGACTTCAGGCATGATTTTTATTAACCTTTGTGCGCTACCTTTTGTAAATTTATAGTCGGGTAAAGGAATTACTATCAAGTTTGGATTCATTGATCTTATGGCGTTTGATATGGGTTTTGGTACTGCAACGTAAACCAGGTCTACACCACAAATTAAAGCGGCAAGAGATGCTATATATGGAGCCCCGTGGTACAACCAGTTACCGCCTACAACTAGAACTTTACCGTTTTCGCCTTTATGTGAGTCTTTTTTTCGGGAAGGATAAATACTTCTTACAAAATTTTCATCGATATATATTGGTTCAATATCCAAGTTTATTTAACCACCCTTTCAGCCACTCAAAAGCTTCAGCATCACTTGTTGCCTGAACCGGTGGGTGTTTAAACAGGAAAGAAGAAGGTTCTATAAGCGATCCCTTTAAACCTTTATCCAGTGCGACCTTCATAAGCCTTATTGCGTCGATCATCACTGCTGCGAACATTGACTTATCGTCGACAGAAAGTTTAACCTTAAGCTCGACCGGAAAATCTGCAAAGCTTTTTCCCTTTAAATATATGTAACAGATTTTTGTATTGCCTAGAAATGGCACGTAATCACTTGGTCCTATTCTTATCTTTCCCTTTTCTTCAAGCTCTTTCCCATATGGAAGTATGCTCGTCACGGCAGAAGTCTTGCTTATTCTCTTACTTTTTAGCCGCTCCTCAACAGTCATGTTAAGGAAATCCGTGTTCCCACCTATGTTAACTTGGTACGTTTCTTCAACTATAACTCCCCTCATGTGGAATAACGAGACAAGGGTTCTGTGAAGTATTGTAGCTCCAACCTGACCTTTTACATCGTCTCCCATTACAGGAACGCCAGCCTTTTCAAACTCTTTTGCCCATTCTTTATCGCTTGCTATAAACACGGGAATGCCGTTAATAAAACCCTTTTTAGCTTCCAGCGCAGCCTTTGCATATGCCCTTGTTGCTTCTTCGCTCCCTACTGGAAGCAGGTTTATCAGCATATCCGCTCCGCTTTCTTTCAATTTATCTGCAACAAATGATATTTCAGATCCTTTTTCAACAGGCTCAAACAATTCCTGCATGTGCGGAGCTACACCGTCATACACTGGACCTGGTTGTACTATAACTCCTAGCTTTGGCACATCAACGAACTTCTTAGTTAAGTTAGGACGTTCAAAAATAGCTTCGGAAAGATCTTTGCCAACTTTCCTTTTTGAAACATCAAAAGCGGCTACAAACTCTATGTCGGAAATGCTATAAGGGCCTATTTTGTCGCTTATAACGCCAATAGGCTCTTTATTTGAATAATAATAAACGCCTTGGACTATCGCAGAAGCACAATTTCCAACACCGGCTATAGCAACTTTTATTTTACCCATTATCTATACTTGAGAGATTATGATTGATAAATATAACGTTACTATGAGGTTGCTTTTTATGAGATCTTGGGCTTATTAAGTATTTTTAAACTAAAATCTAAGGTAAGTAAATTGGGAATCAGCAGGTTTGATTAAACCGTTTAACAGTATAAATTTGTTTTAAGGAAAGCTACTCATAAACTGTTGAGGTAGCAAATTCGTCATAAAATCAGACAAAAGTTTTGATCTACTAGCAAGGGCTAGGTTCTCAAGTGATGCAAATGAACTAAAATGGAATGGCCGCCACCGGGAGTTTCGGCTTGGATGCTATCGAACCCGGGCCAGGAGCTCCACAGGCTCCTGTGCTACCACTACACCATGGCGGCCACAAATTGCATTATATGCTAAGCCTTTTTATTCTTTGCTCTGCAATTGGCGGGAAAGTTAATAAATAGTTGCGTTAGTAGTGCTTAATATGGCCGCTCAAGTTCTGAGCGGAATATCTATAAAAAGAGATAAACTTGAAACTAACCCATGCGGGGTTAAGCTTGCTTTTGAGACATTTTTAAATTCCGGTCTTAACGTGCTTGACTTAAGGGATTCTTGGATAAAAATGGAAAAATTTGAAACTTTCCTGAAACCTCTTAGAGAGAATAAAAATATAATAATTTTGGCTAGATTTTATGGAATTTATCCCAATTATGAAAACATACTTCATCAAATATCTATTTTTAAAAATATACTAGGGCGACCGCCTGACGTTTTTGAAGTTAAAATGCCAAACTTTTTTGTTAGTTTAAAGGAAATATTAAAAGGATTTAGAAAAGCTCTTGATGACGGAATGATAAATGGTTTTGGAGTTATAGGCTGGAAACCTAGCTATATTAAAGAAATATATCAAGAAGATCTTGTAGAAAAGTTTCATCACATAAAGATAGACTTTAATGCTTTGACAAAAAACAAGCTGTATATTGTAAAAAAACTTCAAAGTTTGAAAGTAAATGTTTTTTCATCTTCACCATTAGGCGGCGGCATACTTACAGATAAAGGTTATATGTCGTTAAAAAACAGAATTATTCACGGACATGTTTTGAATAAGTTAAAAAAAATTTCCGAAAACAAAGGTTTTAGCATTTCTCAAATAGCTCTTTCTTGGTTAAACTTTTTTAAAGTATCTTATGCACCATCTACTAGTGAACCATTGCATGTTAAAGAAATTTTAAGAAGTTTGGAAATAAAGTTAAACGAAAATGAACTCCTTATGCTGTGATGTTTTTTATGTTAAAAGATTATAAGAAAAGCTTGTTGTAAAATGAGTAATGTCTCAGGACTGCGTTTTTTGTAAAATATCAGCTGGAAAAGAGCATGCTTACAAGATTTTTGAAAATGAAAAAGTTATAGCATTATTGGATAGGTTTCCGATAGCTCCTGGTCATTCGCTTGTCATAACAAAAAAACATTATCCTGATTTTATTTCAGTTCCTGATGAAGAGCTTTTTGACCTTGCAAGGGTATCAAAAATAGTTGGATTAGCGGTCAAATCGGGGATGAACGCTGATGGCATAAGGCTTTTTACTAACGTCGGCATGGCGGCTAGCCAGGTAATATTTCATGTACACATACATATAGTGCCCATGTGGGAAAAAGAACCAAACTTTACATGGTTCAGAAGAAGGGCTGAAATAACACCAAATGCAGCTAACTATATTTTAAATAAAATAAAACCTTACTTGAACGAAACTTTATTTAGGCCATAATACATTTTATTTTAGAATGCCTAAAACAGCTATACTTTGTGGCGGAACTTCTGGTGCAAAAGTTGTTGGAGGCCTTTATAGAAATGGCATAGATGTCAGCTCTATTGTAAATACTGCAGATGACGAATATTTTCTTGGGCTCTATGTTTCACCAGATTTTGATTCAGTACTTTACTCTCTTAGCGGTTTGTTTGACTTTAAAAAAAACTGGGGAATATTAGGAGATACGTTTAACGCTTATGAGATGTTGAAAAAAATGAAGGTTGAACCTTACATTATGCTTGGCGATAAAGATCTTGCCGTCCACATTTATAGAACTTACCTTTTAAAAATAGGTCTAAAGTTAACTGAAGTATTTGAAAAGCTTCTTAATGTATTTGAACTAAGCGTAAAAGTTGCTCCTCCTTCAGACAGCAGGTTAAAAACTGTTATAGGGACAAAAAAAGGAGAAATTACTTTTGAAGAATATTACGTAAAAAGAATAGAAGAACCCATAATATATATCAAAGTAGAAGGTTCAGGGAGCGCAAAAGCTTCGCAGAAGGCATTAGAAATTCTCGATGAATCTAAAATTTTGATTATAGCTCCAAGCAATCCTTTAGCTTCAATACTCCCAATAATTTCTGTGAAAAAAATAAGAGATAAAATAAAAAGATTTCATGGGAAAAGAGTTGCGATAAGCCCGTTTAAGGGCGGGATTACTTATAAAGGCCCTGCTTCAAAGATGATGCGCGAAATAGGTTTAGAACCTGATCCTGTTGGTTTAGTAAAAATCTATGATGGTTTAATAGACTATCTAATAGTAGATGAAAGTGATTATAACGAAAAAGCAAAATATATTGAAAATGTAAAAATAATCCCAGCTAATATAACTATAAATAATGATAATGACGTACTCAGCTTGTACAAAAAAATCTTAGAATTATGATTTGGTCAAAAATTAAAATAAGCTTAAATCATTCTTTTTTGAAATGTATTTAGCCGGGGTGCCCGAGCGGCCTAAGGGGCTGGCCTCGAGATCTATTACAAGAAAGCCAGTGGGCTTCGGCCCTCGCAGGTTCAAATCCTGCCCCCGGCGGATTTATCTAAAGTTAACGTTCCCTCGGCTTTTAAAGGGGTTCCTCATCATAATAACGTGAAGGACGACATCTACAACACTGAAAGGTCTTTATAGCTCCTCCTTAATTCGCTCGCTAAACTTGAAAAGAAAGAAGACGCTGAACTCATCAAAGCGTTCGTGAAAGTTTTGGAAGCACAAGGTTTGAGCAAAAGGAGGGTCTTAAAATACGTTTCACACCTCAAGCTCGTATTCTCTTATCAAACAATTATTTCACCCTTATAAGCTAGCAGTACGTTTGAGCAAATTTTGGATGAATATGTTAAAGAAGTATAAACATAGCGTGCTTACAGATGACTAGATAAAGTGGATAGTTAAGCAAAAGATTGAAGGCAAGTTAAAGAATGAAGAAATAGCTGCTGTTCAGGGAATTTCTGTAAGGAGAGTACAGCAGATATATTCTTTATACAAGAAGAATGGAAGTTTGCCAGTCTTGAAGAAAGCTGGAAGGCATAAAGCAAGCGTTACCGAAGAAGTTATTATCGAAGCATATGGACA
>WYEB01000015.1_pt1 | contig 88886 bp, 86 predicted proteins | sample 6343061 | NCBI WGS metagenome assembly WYEB01 (sample SAMN13812332, study PRJNA600296) | hot springs metagenome | biome: ENVO:00000051; feature: ENVO:00002007; isolation source: sediment sample from Evening Primrose shelf | place: USA: Yellowstone National Park, Evening Primrose Hot Spring ... | reverse complement strand
AAAGGCTTGAAACTTCAGCAGTTATATTTTATCAAAGGCTACCTAAGAAGGAAGTTATAATGGACCCATCATTACTGGAGAACATTGGAGGGGTGAAATGATTTGCAGATAAAACAGGGTTAACATGTTAACCATATTATTTTTATTTTTAGATTGCCAATAAAAATTGCATGACTCATTTAATAACAAGTTTAACTAATGAGCAAAAACAAAAGGTGTGGAAAACCATAAAAGATAAAACGATTGCAGTTATCGGTTACGGAAACCAAGGCCGTTCACAGGCTCTTAACATGCACGACAGTGGCTTAAACGTTATAGTAGGTAATGTGAGGGATAGCTATGCAGAATTGGCTGAAAAGGATGGTTTTAAAGTGTATTCTATAGCTGAAGCAGCAAAGAAAGCAGACGTTCTTTTTATCTTGATACCAGATGAAGTACAGCCGGAGGTTTTTGAAAAAGATATAAATAAAAACATGAAGGAAAACAGTACGGTAGTTTTCGCTTCAGGCTACAATTATTTTTACGGCTTAGTCAATATACCAGAAAAAACTAACGTGCTGATGATAGCTCCAAGAATGATAGGCTTTGGAATAAGAGATCTTTTCCTAAAAGGTCAGGGTTTCCCAGCATTAATTGCTGTGGGAAAAGATTACACAAATGATGCGGAAGATCAGCTATTGGCTTTAACGGATGCTATAGGTGTTTTTAAGCCTAACGGCGTTGCAATCTGGTCAAGTTTTAGGGAAGAAACTTTGGTTGACCTGCTTACCGAACATTCATGGGCGGGCGCCTTGCTTTATATCTTCAGGGCTTATTATGAGGTCGCTACAGAACTTGGCGCATCTCCAGAAGCAGTAATACTTGAATTATATGCATCGGGCGAGCTCGAAGAAATAGCGCGCTCCATGAAAGAACAAGGACTTTTTAAACAGCTTAAAAACCATTCAAGAACGAGTCAATATGGACAGCTCACTAGAGGACCAAAGTATGCAGATGAAAAAATTAAAGAAATTATAAGAAACGAAGCGATGGACATACTAAACGGGGCTTTTGCAAAAGAATGGACGCTGGAAAGACAGGCTGGCTTTATACATTTTAACAAGCTTTATGAATTAGCAACAGAACATCCTATGGAAAAAGAAGAAGAAAAATTGTACAAAATACTGGGTAGAATAAAATGATAGAAATAAAAGGAAATAAAATAATAGATCTTACACACACGCTATATCATGATATGCCAGGATGGCCAACTCATCCAATACTTTCTGTTTCACAATTAAAGCAGATAAACATAGATGGGTACAATGTAAAACAGCTAATAATTAATACCCATCATGGAACTCATATAGATGCTCCAGCCCATATGTTAGAAAATGGTTTGACTTTGGATAAGGTTGACCTTAATAAATTTGTGGGAAGCGGCGTTGTCTTGAACCTAAGTTATAAAAAAGAAGGGGAAGCTATCGAAAAAGATGATCTGAGCGCTTTCTCAATAAATGCTGACGACATAGTCATGCTTTATACAGGCTGGAGCAACTATAGAGGTTTTAATCAAAAATATCTATATGAATGGCCATATTTGGGTGTTAGCGGGGCCAAATATTTAGCTGATAAAAACATAAAGCTCGTAGGAATAGATGGTCTGAGCATAGGGGCATGGGGTGGAAAGACTGCAGTTGCTAACCCGATTGCGGATACTGCAAAAGAAGTTCATGAGGTGCTTCTGAGCAAAAACATACTTATTTTAGAAGAAGTTGCAAACCTAGATAAGGTTCTTGAAAATAAAAAAGAAGTAAGGGCAAACTTTATTATACTACCTTTAAATATAAAGGATTCAGACGGATCTCCGGTTAGAGCTATAGCTATATTATAATAATTAACTGCTATAACTGGCTTAAACGCCATAAAAAATAATGGCGAATAAATGTTTTTTGAAAAGTTTTTAAAAACAAAAAAGCCAAACTATTGACGGATAATTAAAAAATAATTCAATAATGCTTAATTTTATTATAGCCTGATCAGATCGTAGCTTGCATTAGTATAGAGTTTAGCTCCTTCTTTTTCTACCATTAAAGTATCAACTAGTTTAAAGCTATAATCACCGAAACTAATCCATGGGTTAGTAGAAATCGCTTGATTAAGTTCGATGTTTTGGTTTATGTTAGGCACGATAAATGGCATTTCTACGAGCTCAACACCTACCCCTCTTCCAAGCGCGTGCGTTAATTGTGAATTTAGTTTTCTATATTCGTCTGAAATTTTTTCAACAATAGAGCCTATATTTTGGTTAGGTTTTAGCATTCCTATTAATTTATTATTTATTCCTTTAAACGTCTCATATTTTTCTTCAATGTCTTTGCTTATTTTTTCTATGTAGAAAATTCTAGCTATATCTGCATAATAACCATAGAAATTTACTGAAATGTTAACATTTAACATGCCCTGTATCTTTTTTGTATGTTTTGGGAAATAATGAACATACTTTAAACCGTCAGATGAAGTTAAAAGACCCCACGTGCCAAATCCTTCTGCGCCTTCTTTACGCATTATTTTTTCAAGTTCACCCTGAAGTTCTGCTTCCGTCATACCTTCTTTATAAATATTTGGTACTTCGTTGATTGCATGCGTCAGGATTTCTGCAGCTTTTTTTATGAGTTCTTTCTCATATGAATTTTTATAAACCCTCGTTTGAGAGATTATTGTAGAAGCTGGCCTCATTTTGTAGGTTGTGCTTAATTTTTGGTAAAGATAATAAAGTATTGAATTGTCTTCATAACCTATTTCTTTTACTTCGTTTAATTCTTGATTTATCTTGCCGATCAGGCCTTCGGAACCATATTTTTCTATTTCTACCCAGGATCCGTAGTCGTTAAGCCTTCTGTATTCATCTTCGCTTGTAATTACTCTAACTCCGCTATTATCTACAATGGCCGCATAAGAATCGCTGGTAGCTCTTAACGATATTATTAACGGAAGCGCGCTAACATATCTTATGTTTTCTTCCCTAAACAAGACAAGATTCTCTAAGCCACTTTTTTGCATTGTTTTCAAAAGCGAGCTATATGCTTCTTTAGAAGCTTGTATACTTAATTCTTTATATTTATCGTTTTGCATATATAATATTAAATTTATTGCAGAATATTTATTGTAAACGGTTAACATATTAACCTAAAAGTAAATATAATCTTATGAAAATATCAAAAATTAAAATGGACAACACATTACCTGTTGGTTATTTTGCTGCACATGAACAATACAGTCCTTCAACTTTGCTAGAGCATGTAAAGCTCGCTGAGCAATACGGCTTCGACGACGTTTGGTCAAGCGATCATTTTCACCCGTGGGCTCATACAAACGCAAACGGGGGTCAAGCATGGGCGTGGATAGGCGCAGCACTTGCATCGACTAAAAAGATCAAAATAGGAACAGGTGTAACTCCTCCAGGTTACAGATACCATCCAGGGCTTATAGCACAAGCTTGGGCAACTTTTGATGAAATGTTTCCTGGCAGGACATTTCTAACTCTAGCTACTGGTGAGGCAATGAACGAATCGCCTCTTGGCTTTCCATGGCCTCCAATAAAAGTTAGACAAGAAAGGTTAGAGGAAGCGGTAAAAATAATAAAGATGCTGTGGGAAAAAGACTTCGTAACATACAAAGGAAAATATTTTAGTCTAAGCACAGCAAACTTGTACACTAAACCAAAAACAAAAATTAAAGTTTATATCGCGGCAAACGGTCCAAAGACCGCATACTTGGCAGGCAAATATGCAGATGGGCTATTAACGCTTCCTGCGCCTTTTGACTATTATAAGACTAAACTTTTCCCTTCATTCGAAAAAGGCGCAAAGGATGCCGGCAAAGATCCTTCAACGTTAGAAAAGATTATAGAGATAATAGTTTCGTACGATGAAGACTTTGATAGAGCTGTTGAAGGAGCAAGATTCTGGGCCGGAGCTTTGGTGCCGTTCTTCTTCAATTATGGAGTTTATGATCCTAGAGTAATTGAAAGCGTTGGAAGGATGATAGCAAAAGAATACATCGCTCAGGCTTGGATGATAGTCACAAATCCCGAAGAGGCAATAAAAAAGACTAAAGAGTATTTAGATGCAGGTTTTACCCATGTACAATACTTGAGTTCTAGTCCTGACGAAGAAAAATTCATTAAAGTGTGGGGACAGAAGGTCATACCGGCGTTAAAGGAACTCAAAGGGTGAATACAAAACCATGATGGGCGGCTGGCTGCCTACAAGTGTGACAATTGCGCTTGGACTTTTAGTAATTAATATGATAGGCTGGGGCTCATGGGCAAATACTATGAAAGGTACTAATGGATGGAGGTTTGAATCTTACTATTTAACGTACGCCATCGGACTTTTTGTGTTTGCATTGCTTTATCAAGTAACGCTTGGTCTAATACCCAATCCAATAACAGGACTTAATTCATTTCAAGCTTTAGCTTCTGCAACCCCTATACATATATTCTGGGCTTTTCTGGCTGGCATAGTTTGGAACGCTGGTAACATACTTCTAGTTGCTGCGATAGCTATGGCCGGGTTCAGCCTTGCATTTCCAGTTGGTATAGGACTTTCTCTGGTGATTGGCGCAATATTATCTTATATTGTAAGGCCTTACGGAGTTGCGTGGCTTGAATTTGGCGGTCTTGCTTTAGTGATGATAGCAATAATAACGGACGCGCTAGCTTATAACATAAAAGGAAAAGCAAGCGGAGAAAAACGTCAAAGTCAATATATCAGGAGAGGTTTGATATTAAGCGTAATACTTGGAATTTTAATAGGAATTTTTGATCCACTTTTTGCCCTTTCAATATCTGGAGTAGGTGCAATCGACAGCTATTCAGCAGCTACATTCCTAACGCTTGGGGCCATGATAAGCAGTTTCATATTCATTCCGATTTTTATGAAAAAGCCATTAACACCAGGTGATCAGCCAACAAGCCTCTCTAACTGGACTAAGGGTAAGACATCGTGGCATTTATGGGCTTTATTAGGAGGGTTTGTTTGGAGCACCGCTACTGTCATGAACTTCATTTCATCACCTGTAGCAGGAGTTACTATATCTTATATTCTTGGACAAAACGCCACTATGATATCGGCTATATGGGGAGTTTTCGTATGGAAGGAGCTCAAGGGCGCACCTAGGTCTGCTTGGTATCTGATTGCGCTAATGTTTATACTGTTCATAATAGGCATAATAATGGTAGCTTTAGCATCGCTGCTTGCAAAATAAACCTTAATTAGTTTCCATCAATATTTTTTTGATTATTTTTTCTTCTCCTTTTCTAAGATTTTTTAGCAATGCAACTTTGCTTATGTTAAACATTTTTGATAATTTGTCCAAGTCGACCCTGCGTGGCCAATCATAATAACCTAACTCATATGCTTTTAGAATTATTTCTTTTTCTTTTTTGGACAAAATTTCAATAGAAACAGATTCAGGACTTAACTTGAAAGGATCAATCGTATTAATTTCAAAATTCTTTATTTTAGCTATTTGTTTTACTCTTTCGAGAACTACATTAAGCTGATTTTTCCCAAAAACTAAAACTCTCCAATTCTCATTTCCATTGATTATTTTTTCCTTCCAATAAGGAATTTTTGTTTCATAAATTATGCTTGAAATACTAAGGTCATATTCTGATTCAAAATATATTAGATAAACGCCATTCTTTTTAAATTTAACAATGTATTTAACTTTTCTTTTAGAAGGATAACTTTTGTTAAAATGATTAACAAATTCATTAAGAATTTTCTTGTCTTCGGCATTAATTGTAGCAGTCGCTACAAGCTTACTTTCGAACGGATAATACATGACAGAGTTTACCTGAACGCTCAAATTGTAATCGTATGTAATAGTGCTCCAACACGAATCGTGATACAACTTTAACTTTAGTTCATATATGTTCATCTATAATTTTATTGAGATAGCACTTCCTTAAATATTTTTGCGTCGTTCAGTACTCCCGCAGGTAATGGTATTTCATAACAATTAGAGATATAATGATTTTTGGTTTTTGATTAACTTTGGTTTACTGCTACATAGCTTTGTTTTACCCATGTGAGCTGCTTATTAATTTGTCGGCAATGTGGCTTCAAAACCTTTATGTCTTAAAGTAAAAAAGTCCCTACACTTAATAGAATATTCAAGAGTAAAATAAATGAATACTTTGAAGAAATAGAATGCCCAAAACTTAAAAATTAATCAATTCATTAGCTAACTATCCACTCCTTAACAATAGATAAAAAATTTGTTAAATGTTTTGTGCTTTTGTTATCACATTGTATTTTTAAACGCGATTTTGACCTGATAAAAAGGACAAGTTACCTTTGCGCAATTTTTTTCACAAAGCTTTTTATTTTGCCTTTTGCAATTAAAGAACAAATGGGACGGAAACAATATTTGAAAGGTAATGGCTTGCCCCTGGCGGATATCATAATTGCTTAAGCCTTCTAGGCTGTTTTGCTTTTTAAAATTGTTTCGCTTATTTAAAATCGAAAAAATATAATTTGAAACCCCTTTTTGGTATTAAAGATTATAAAGAAAGAAATAATAATCTCATACTTTATAATTGTTTAATGGACAAAGAAAAGGTCTTAGATCAAATCTGGGAAAACCTTTCTTACGTAATAGATCCTGAGGTTGGAGTTTCTATATTAGACTTAAACTTAGTGCAAAAACTGGAGCTTAGCGATGACGGCACTGTTAACATAGAAGTTAGAATGACTACGCCTGCTTGTCCAGCGATGCTAGCTTACCAGCTAGCAAACGATGTCGTAGAAGCATTAAAAAAGGTGCCTGAAGTCAAAAAAATCAATTTTAAACTTTTAGATCACTATATGGCAGATCAGATAAATGAGGCTATAAAAGAATCATTAGAAGAAAAACCAGCATAAAATGTCGAACAAAAGAATAATAAGTTCAGTTGTAGGAATTATAGCGTTCATCCTTTCATATATGTTTTATGGTGAAGGAAAAATTGGTTATGCACCCTTCCATAGTTTAATAGTTGCAATACCGGCATGGACAGCAAATGCAGTTGTAAAAGGAGGGGTATTAGTAATATTTTTTCTTATGACGCTCGAAAGTTCATCGTTACCTATACCTTCTGAAGTAATATTACCTTTAGCGGGATATTTGGTTTCCATCGGCGAGCTTAACTTTTTCTTGGTGCTGGCGGCCGCAAACGCTGGTTCTATTATAGGTTCAATACTGGATTATTATATAGGTTTATGGATAGGCATAGAAAGCATCGAAAAAAGACATTTAATAAACAAAAACAGCCTTAATAAAGCAGTAGAATGGTTTAAAATGTATGGGGCGTACGCTGTCTTTTTTACGCGATTGCTCCCTGGCATGCGTACTTTAATATCGTTTCCTGCGGGTGCTTTTAAAATGAACGTTATAAAATTTCTCCTATTTACATTTCTAGGTTCTTTTTTATGGAGCGTAATCCTGATCTATATAGGAATTATCCTTGGAAACAACTGGGAACACGCTATAAATTTGATTAACAGAGTTCTTGTCCCTGCAACTATAGGAATAATTGTGGCGTTTCTTGCATATATTGGCTTATCTCTTAAAAAATAATTAAGGTCTCCAGGCTGTTTTAGCCTTTTTCCCTATTGCAAGTCCAAGGAAAGCTCCAAAAATAGAGAATATAATATCGATAAAAGCAGAAGAAAGCTGAATAAGCGGAGGCTGATAGACACCAAAATTAAAAAGCATAAACTGAGATGCCAGAAATGCGTCAGTAGCGCTAAAAACTATGGATGCAAGCGCTGCAGTAATGTATTCCCTTTTTCCTGCAAAAATTACGATCTCTGCTAAAGACGCCATGCTAAAGTAAAAAGGAGTCCATATTGGGTTAAAATATGATATCATAGATATAATGTAAAATGGTATAATCATCATGAAAAGTGATCCATATGCGCTTTCAGTAAGCACAAGTAGGACCGATACGATTATGCCTTCTGGCAAATACACAAAAAGAGCTGTTGCAAAATAATTAAAAGGCGGTGTATACCACACAAAAGCAGGTACATATGCTATAGCCCATTGAGCAACATAAAGCAGCACGCCAAATGTTATAGATAAAGCTAGGTTCTTTGGGCTTACGGCTTCTTTTAACCTTTTGTTTATCAAAGCTAAACCAAAAATAATTATGATCAATGACTCGATGAGAGTTATGATCTCGCTAAAAGTCTTGTTGTAGGCATAAATTTCAAATGATATATACATTAATAATGAAAGAATAGCTATTATAATTACCGATAAAACACTAGCTGATAATGAGTTTCTCATGTTGGATGGTTAATCCATCCAAATATTTATATCTTTCTATTCTTAATGCTTTTTATATGCTATCGATTAAGGACCTTTCCATGAGTTATGATGGAAAGGTCGTTTTTGAGAACGTTAACTGGGAAGTTGGTGAAGGAGAAATAGGATTAGTGAGCGGAGCCACAGGTTCCGGTAAAACTTCACTTTTATATTCTATTGTAGGGTTTGTCGGCAAATATGTTGAAGCTAAAGTGAACGGAAAAATTCTGGTTAATGGGATGAAGCCTGAGGAAGCCCTTAAAAAAGGGCTGATTTACTATGTACCACAAGAGCCAATTAACTCTTTTATTGGTTATGATGTTTGTACGGAGCTTTCATGGAAAAATCCTGATTTAAAACTTTTTAATGAAATTATAAGAGAATTAGGTCTAGAAAAAATTTTACATAGAGACGTGTTCACATTAAGCGGTGGCGAGGCTCAGAAGGTGGCTATTGGGTTTGCTCTGCTGGGTGGATATAGAATTGTGCTTTTTGATGAACCGTTGTCAAATCTAGATCACGAATCCAGAAAAAAGTTTATAGAGCAACTCAAGCTTTTGCGAGAAAAAAATGTAACAGTAATAATTGCTGAACATAGAACAGAGTACTTAAAGAACATAACAAACACTACTTTGGAGTTTTATTCAGAAAAAAAGAGAGCACCTGAACCAACAATTAATTTGTTTAAGAAAAACGTACAAAACAAACTTGTTAAAACCACAAACCTCAGTTATGCTTATGAACAAGGCAATCAAGCACTTAAAAACGTAAACATTGAAATTAATTCTGGTGAAGTGGTTTCATTTGTTGGGCCTAACGGTTCTGGCAAGTCAACCATGGCTAAACTAATTATAGGCCTGCTCTCATCAAAAGGACTTTCCGTAAATGCTAAGACAAAAGGCTTTATGCTACAGACTCCAGAATTACAGTTCCTACAGGATACAGTTGTATCTGAAGTGCTTTATGAAAGCAGAGATAAAAAAATAGCAGATGAGAGCATAAACTTTTTTGGACTTGAAAATAAAAGAGAAAGGTTGCCGCATTCACTTTCTCGAGGCGAAAGGGTTAGGTTAGCTCTTGCATCGGCGCTCGCAAAAGATCCAGAGCTTTATATACTGGATGAACCAACAGAAGGTCAGGATCAGTATGGTTTATCAACATTGGTTAATGTTTTAAAATACATCAAGGATTTTGGTTCTTCCGCAATAATAATAACGCAAGAAGAAGAATTTGCTAGGGCTGTTTCTGACAGGGTTTATCAATTTAATAATGGTGAAGTGTATGAGTCATAAAAATTATCAAACTTTAACTTCGTTCTTAGTCCTATTTACAGGATCAATATTGGCATTAATATCCTTTAATATTTATATACTTGCTGCAGGCCTTTTATTATCATTAATTTATGGCTATATAAATTATAAAAACCAGATGCTATACGTTATTAAGTTCAGCATGTGGATAATTTTTGGATTTGTGCTTTCACAATCGTTTTTTTACTGGGGCTTTTATTCTGGCCAAAAAACGAACATAATTTTCTGGGTAATAAGACCAAATTATAATCCAGTGATTGATTTTTTAACGGAAGATAAAGGTATTGCAATTACATATCAAGGGATAACATGGGGGCTTATCTCTTCTGCCAAGCTTCTTTTAACTTTATTCTTAGCTTTTTCATTTTCAAAAAGTCTTAGCCCTACGTCTGTTATTAAGATTTTTAAAAAAATTGGCATGCCAACCACGATTGCTCTCGGAGCCGCGATGACTTTCAGGCTGCTGCCGGAAATGTTTGAGATGACAAAAACAATATACTCAGTAAGTAAGGTCAGAAAACCAAAAAATATTAAGAGTTTTTATAAGCCATACGTTTTACTCAAAGCCCTTATATACAGCTCTGTAAAAAAGGCGTTTGTAACTTCACTTGCGCTTGAAACTAAAGGAATGCCTAGTTTCACTTTAGAATGCGAACCTTCAAAAATATCTTATAGATTAGTCGATTTACTGTTTTTAGCTTTATTAGCTTTTTTGATAGTTTTTAACTTCTTTCCTTATTTTTAACTTCAGATTGACTCCATTTATTATTAAAGATGCAATGTAAAGGATAAAAGCTGTTTCTGCAAGCCCTACAACTATACCCAAAATCCAGTAGCCTGTTAAGTATCTTGTTATAAATGCTCTAGTGACTTCTATAGGATATGTTGGAGGCAATAAAAGCAAAAGTACCTTAAAAGGTCCACTTACATAACTAAGCGAACCTCCCGATATAAAGAAAAGAGTAGGTATAAGAATAGGAACTGTTATTATCCCAAGGTAAACGTTAGCTATCCTTAAGTCTTTGCTTAAAAGACCTATTAGTATTCCGAGCGAGCTTGAAAAAACTGTGCTTATTATTAAAAGCACTATGAAGACTAATAGAATTAAATCATTTACAGAAAAAACAGGCCCTGTTTTAACTCCTCCTAACAGGCTCAAATATTCATTAGAAAATATAATCAATCCTATTAAATAAAACATTGAACTTAGAATTGATATTATAAATGAGGATATTATTTTTGACGTTAAAATATAATACCTTTTTAGTGGCATACTCAATAAAACTTCAAACGTTTTTTCTTCTTGCTCAACCGTTATGAGAGTGGCGGCCATTTCAGACATCCCTATGCAAAGCGCAAACAAAATGGTAGGGGCAACAAATTCTTCAATCTGTGTCATTTCAAATATATAAAGCGGATTTAAGGAATAAGTTACGTTATTTATGTTTGTTACAAAGGAGTAATTTACAGGGTTTGATATAACTTTATAGTTAACAACGCCAATTTTTTCTAACAAATAATTCCTATAATATGCCCGAAAACCGTTAAGAATGTAATTTAAAGCTTCTGCTTTTGCATAATATATTTGGTTTATATCTTTCATATTGAACGTTACGTTAAAAGTTATAAAATTGCTGTTGTTATAAAATTTTATTACTACATCAGAATTATAAGGCTGGTTTGTAATCGTAACGCCCTGGCTGTAAAGATAACTATCAAAAAGGCTCCAGTTTTTGCTCACATAAACGTTTAGGGGAACAGAAGATGGAGGTGCTGTAACAGCAGATATAAAACCAAAAGCTGCAAATATTGCCAAAGGCAATAAAAAGCCTATATAAACTTTTGGATCCCGAAGAACATCCAAAAGATCTTTTTTTATGAGGGCAGTGATCTTCCCTTTCATTTTCTTGGTTCACCTATGTTTTTATCAATTTTATCCTCTTTAGCGAGTTTCATAAACACTTCTTCAAGGTCAGAATTATCGCCTTTTATTTCCTTTATAGACCCTACTCTAAGCAAAACGCCTTCATTTATTATTCCTATTTCATCGCATAGCTTTTCTACTTCAAACATGTTATGTGAAGAAACAATAACAATAGATGAATTCTTTTTAGCGAAATCTTTTATCAAATTTCTGATGCTTATTGCGTGAAAAACGTCTATTCCTGCTGTTGGTTCATCTAAAACTGCAAGTTTAGGTTTTACCATAAGAGCTCTTGCTATTTGCAGTCTTCTTTTCATACCTTTACTGTACGATTTTGTTTTTTCGTATATTTTATCACCAAGATCTGCTATCCTTATTCCCTCTTCTAAAAACGCTTTATATTCATCCTTGTTTCTTGCATAAACAGTGGCTGCAAATTCAAGATGCTCATATCCAGTCAGATTTCTGTATGTTCCTGCATCTTCTGGGACGTATGTAAGAAATTCTCTTGCAGATTCTGCCATATTAATTATGTCGATTGTGTTAAGAAAAACGCTTCCTGAGTCTGGTCTAAGTACGGTTGAAATTATTTTTAAAGTCGTTGTCTTACCTGCCCCGTTAGGGCCAAGTAGCCCAAATACCTTACCTTCCTCAGCTGTAAAGCTAATTCCTCTAACAGCTACCGTACTGCCGTATGACTTAAAAAGCTCTTTTACATAAAGGGGCATCTTTTATTATGCATATAATGTACAATTATAAACGGTTTTTTAAGGAATTAAAAACGAGCAGCGTTTTCTTATGCTGATTTTTAAAAAGCACAATTTACGAAGAATTATTTATCTTGTCTGTAAAGTATTATGTCTTTTATGAACCCTGTTTCGTCTATTTCAACTTTTGACCTCCAGTCCTTAAATACAACCCCGTTCTCTTCTTTTATGTATCCAAGTCTTTCCAGCTTAGATATTATTTGATTAACCCTCCATCTAGGAAGCTTTTCTGTCAATATCCTTATAATGACATCGAGAGGCGCAGATCCTCCCCTCAGTGAAATTTCCACAAGAATCATTGCTAACGACGCTATTTCTTCTATGCGGAGCCACCTGCTGTAATCTGCTTCAGAAAGTGGCTCCTTCGTCATTAAGACAAATCTAGCCTTTTCAAAGTCCTTGGGCGCTTCATCATCGGGGACTATTGCTATTTTCATACCTAATTTATCCGCTTCGATTGAAGCGACCTTTATTACTTCAAGATAATCTTTTCCAAGATGTTTCTTTAACTCCCAACCCTTTAAACCTGGTAAAGAGGACGTCTCAATCAACAAAAGCCTTAGTGCCTTTAGGGCCTTTTTTTGGAGCTCTTCTTCAGCCAAATGGTATCGCCACGCTTTCAAATTCTCCTCCAAGGGGAGAGGTTATAAGAGTTTCCCCCGTTAGCGGATTTCTTATAACTGAAATAAAACCTGCAGTAGAAAGGTAAGCTATATAAAACGCTACTTTAAGTTTTTCATCAAATTTATTAATAAAATCCTTATAAGGCACGGTTTTAGATTTTTGAAGCTCTTTCATTAAACTTTTTTCGTAAAATTCCATCGCTTCTTCTTCAAACCTTTTGTCAAAAATGATGTTCTGCGTATATTCATTTTCGTGTCTTATGACGCTTCCTAAACTGGCTTTCTTACCCCATGGTTCTATCAGACCCAAATATTCAACAGCCATCTTTATTCTTTCACGGCTAATTCTTTTGATACCTAGTACAGGGGTTGTGTGCTTTGCAAGTATAAGACCTAGGTCTTTAAAAGGCATCTGCTTTACCTTTTCTTTTATGAGTTGAGGATCTATCTTTAAACCTTTAAGCGCGTCAAGCACCCATTCTTCCTGTTTTTCAACAATAATGGATACAGAGTTTAACGCTTGCGATTCATATTTTAAAGATTTAACCCTGTCTTTGAGCCTGTTTGCGTTTATTTTTTCCAAAAGCTCTTCAACGTTCACAGCAAAAGGATCCCCGCCAAGTTTTCTAAGAGCTTCTGGTAGCTCTATTATTTTCTTAAGTTCTTCTTCTTTGTCATTCACTTTGCTATCACCTTAGGTGCGCTTCCGCTTTGGCTTTTCTGAACTATTATGAAGTTTATATCCGGTGCATAGAAACTTGGAAAATTAGGAGTTATGATAAGGTATTGCGTTTCGCTACCTTGTGATACCTCATATATAGCTTTGATGAACTTTTCTCTGAGTATCGGATCCATATGAACATCAAACTCATCTAGAGCTCTGAATGGAGAAACTATGTACATCTGCACGGCAATCAGAAAAGCAGTAACAGCGGCGCTCAACTCACCACCGCTCTGTGAAAAGCTGTCCAATGGAATCAAATCAGTTCCTACAAAGCTTGCATAAAGTCTAATACCTGCATTTTCTGGATCGTTTTCATTAACGAGTATCACTTTACCGGATGCGTTTATCCTCGACATTATCTCGTTATACTTTTCGTTTATATCTGAAATCGTCTTCCTTATAACCTCTTTCCATTCTTTAGACCTGCTTTCTATTTCTTTTAATGTTTTTTCCTTGTTTTTTCTTACTTCTTCGAGCTTTTCCTTGTATTCGTCCACTTTAGCCTTGAATTCAAGGTATACCTTTTCTGCTTCTTGATTTACATCACCAAGGACTTTAAGCTGTGCATTAACAGTTTTTATTTCATCTTCTATTTCAGATATTGTCCTTACAGATGCTGGCCTCTGGCCAGTTGTCTTTTTCAAAGCATCGTTCAACTCGTTTTTTATAGAGTCAAGCTCTTTGGTGAGTTCCTTAAGCTCAGATCGCAAAGACTCTATTCTGTATTCTCCTACCTTTACCTTTGAGTACTTGTCAAGCATGCTTTCCAAAAGAGGGTTAATTTCATTAATTGAATCATAAATTATTGTAACAGATTTTTCATCGCCTTTATATACTTTTGCTGTACTTTCTTTTATTATTTGAATAATATTGCTGAACTTCTTTCTATCTGATTCAAAATCTGATATAGTTTCTTTGTTTTTAGCCTCAAGCGTAGAAATTTCTTCGCTAATCCTGCCTATCTTTTCGTTAAGATTGTTAATTGATCTTTCGAGCTTTAAAACTTCAGCCCAAGCGTATTCTGCGTTTAGCTCTTCTAGTTTCTGTTTAAGCTGTCTGCTCATAACAAGTCTATCGTATTCTTCACGCCATTTTTCTAGAGAATCCATAGCCTTTCCTATAAGATCTTGATATTGGTTTTCTTCTGCGATTATGTTTTTTAAACGATTTTTTGCACCTAGGAGATTTTCTCTTATGTCGGATATGCCAAGAGCTTCCTCAACCATTTTAAGCTTATCCTCAGGCTTTATCATAATAAATTCATCAACCATCCCCTGAGGCATTATTATTAAAAGGTTGTTCGGATCTATGCCTACCCTCTTTAGAAGGTCAAGAACCTGCTGTCTAGATGCTTCTTTATAATCTATTTCAAACCAGTAAGATCCATCTTTTCGCAAGTATCTTGAAAGCATTATTTCATCTTTGTTGTATGCCGGAAAGGGTCTTTTCCCGTTTTCTTTTAAGTTGTTAAGCACTAGTGAAACTCTGCCTATATCTTCGCCTCTCCTAACCAGATCAGCAAGTTTTCTGCTCCTTTCTGTAGAAAGCTGGCCCATAGCCAAAGATATACCAAGAAGAATAGCGCTTTTTCCTGCGCCGTTTGGCCCAGTTATAAAATTAAACCTTGGTTTTAATGATATTCTTCCATATTTATAACTCATAAAATTTTCTAGTATGACTTCTTTTATTATAGCCTTGCTCAACCCAAACAAAATATAATTAATTTAATATAGCTTTATCTGAAGTTGTTGAAAGAATCTAACTTTTTGTAAAAACAGCTTTAAGTTTAAAGCACTATTTATAAATGCCTTCCACAAAAAATTTTTAATCGCATGAGTAAAAATTCTGAAGAAGAAAAGCTTGAGCGTATATTGAAAGAAGGTTTAGATTCTTTGTGGAAAAAGGAGAAATCAGAACATCAGATTATAAAGGGAGTTTACTATCCTTCATACATAGGTTCTTGTTTAAGAAAACAATATTATATTTATACAGTTGGAGAGTCGGTAACTTCTGAAGAGCTTGTTATTTTTATGACAGGAAAAGGCATTCATGAGTTGGTTGTCAAGGCGTTTGGAGAGAAAGTCAATGTAGAAAGTATTGAGGCTAAGATTAATCTTGAAATAACAAATAAAATAAAGTTAAGTGGACGAGTGGATATTATAATAGCTGATTTAGAAGGTAAAAAATATCTGATAGAAGTCAAAAGCGCTAGTAAAATTCCTGATAACCCGTACGAAAGCCATGTTTTACAATTACATACCTATATGCAGGCTTTGAACTTTAATGAAGGATATTTACTTTATTGGAATAAAAGAGATGGAAATATCAGAGTATTTAAAGTAATAAAAAACGACGAAATGATGAAAAAACTTTATGAAAGAATAGTTATGCTTGATTATTATATAACTATAAATTCGCCACCTCCTCCTGAGTCTTACCAAGAAGGGAAAAAATGGGAATGCAAAAAGTGTCCTTATTTAAACATTTGCAACCCTGGTCCTCTTTGAGATATTTATTATCCTGACCACCTACTAACAATCCTTACCAGTAGATCAAACTTTTTATTGCAAAAGGCATTTTGCCCTTTATGAAATCTATACACAACACAATCTTGAACCTAATAATGGTAAAGCGCTTTGTAATTTAATGAGATATGAAAAATTTATTAAGAATGCCTGTTTTAAACCTGTGCTGACAGTAAATAAACTGAAGTAGCAAGGCCTAAATTTATTAGTAAAAAAGAAGGTCATAAAATTAAAGATATTCAGGCGTTCAGAAAACCTGTAATCATTGGCATGGGTTGGCACTACATGCGCATTGCAATCTAATAAAGGTGTTAATGAAACAAAACAAAAATGAGATTGAGTTATCACTCTACAACCGCATCTCTTACAATTGATAACAAACTAAAGGAATTTTGGAACTTAGCATATTTGATTAAACTGCTTTACCAAAGCTATTTTTAAAAAAAGCGCTTATAAAACTTTTAAAGCAATAATTTCATCATAAAATCAGACATAAGTTTTGATCAACTTAGAAGGGGACTTAACTCTTGTAAGGTTAAAAATATTCTTATCTTTCGCTTTTGTCAAACGTCATCAAATATCGTTGTATTAAGTAAAAAAGCTTATTAGATATATTCAAGTAAATTATTAGGCATTGATAAAGATTGGAGAGTATGAAATACGTGAAGCCAACGAAGATGATATTTGGGAAGCAATAAAGATAAACGAAAAGACGCTTCCTGAACATTATACCTTTGAATTTTATCTTGAGGTTTATAGAAATTTCCCTGAGGGCTTTCTTATTGCTTGGATGAATAGCAATGCAGTAGGTTATATAATGAATAGAATAGAAAGAGGACTTTCACATTTTGGTTTTTCAATAGTAAAACAAGGACACGTAGTATCTATAGCGGTTTTGCCCGAACATAGAAGAAAAGGTATAGGAACTGCTTTGCTTCAGACGGCAATTGAAAAAATGAAAAATAGAGGATGTCAAGAGGTCTATTTAGAAGTAAGAGTAACTAACGAAGAAGCTATAAAATTATATGAAAAACTTAACTTTGTAAAAGTTAGAAAAATTGAATATTACTATAGTGATGGAGAAGATGCGTACGTCATGGCCAGAAAGCTTTGAAGATGATGCTGTTAAAGCGATAAAGGAAGCTATTCCGGATAATAAACTGTTAGAACTATTTTTTGCGAAAAAAATTTCTCTGGAAGATCTTGCTTCAAAAATAAGCTGGAGGTCATTTGAAAAATTAACAGAGTTAATGTTTAAACAGATAGGTTATTTTACTCTCACAAATTTTAGGATAAAAAGGAGAGAAATAGATGTTTTGGCTTTTAACGAAAATTTAGTTTTTGCAGCAGATTGTAAACACTGGAAAAGGATGTCTTTTTCTTCTTTAAATAAAAGCGCCGAAATGCAAAAACTTAGAGCTTCGTTTTTAACCTCGACTTTAACTTTTTCAAAAAAGCAAATAATACCATTAATAGTAACATTATATGAGAGCGAACTTAAAATAATTAATAAAATTCCTATCGTACCTGTATTTAAACTAAAAGATTTCGTTATGAACATTTATGGATATATGGAAATAATAACTGTTATAAAGGGCCCGTAGCTCAGCCAGGATAGAGCGCCGGCCTCCGGAGCCGGAGGCCGCGGGTTCGAATCCCGCCGGGCCCGTATTATTCATTTCGCTTTAAAACGTTAGAAATTTAAAAAATTAAAATAGTAGATAGAAAATTGCACAATAGCTTTTAAACAGGATTTTGTAATATTTTACAACGAGAAAAATGGACGAAATAGAAAACTTAGTATATAAATATTTTATTGTAAAAGATGAGTTTCATATTGAAAACGGTTATGAGTTTGAAGTAATTGATCATGACTCTTTTGACTTTAAAAAAACCTTTACTAACTTTTATAACGTCATTAAAGAAACAAACTATATACCAAAGCTAGAAAAGCACGGCTCTAACTACGTATTGCAAGTTGTAAAAAAAAGTTCAGTAACGCCTAAAAACAGCTTTTATCGAGTGTTGTTCCTAATAGCTTCTTTTGGAAGCATAATTATGGACGGTTATTTTAGATTTGGTAGCTATAGTGAATATATGCTAGCCTATGAAGCCCCTATACTAGCTATGCTCGTTCTTCATGAATCATCTAAATATATCATTTCATATTTAAAAAAGGAAAAGCATCTTAACTCTTATTCAATTCCTGGAATCCCAGGAATAATACCATTTATGGGATTTATAACAACTGGAACGGATTCAACGATAAACAGAGATTCGCTTTTCGATGAAGCTTTTTATCCATATCTAGCAGCGCTTTTAGGCGTTATCGCCTTTTTAATCTTTAGTCTCAGGATAAACATTAGCTTTTCAAAACAGCTTACAAAACCTTTTTTAAACGGATTTCTAAACGGAATTTTTAACAACAAAAATCTATTTTTAGAAGGCTCAACAGTAGGAATAACTATTCTTTTTATTAACTTCCTGCCTGCAACAAGCGTGGACGGAGGGTTTTTGATATCAAGCCTAGAAAAAAGCTCTTTGGTCTTGGATTTAATTAGCATTATAATAATGAGCTTTTTAGGTTATTTTTTGTTTGCTCTTGCTGTAATATTTGTACAAAACGTTCATAAAATTGAACTTCTAGATTCTGTATCACCTCTTTCAAAAGGAAGGAAGATTGTTTATGTGATATCTTTTGTCATTATAACTATATTGTTTATAATGTTTGGATCATTGTAAACTACTTCGCCCTAACTGACGTGGTCGCTGGTAAAAAGATGAATGCTTTAAAAATACAGGTTTACCTTATATAAATAAACTCCCAGGCTTATACCAGAAAATTTAAAAATTTTATATACTCTTATTATTTTTATGTATTATTGATATAAGATTTGGATCTGCTAACTAAGTTTTTATTTATAGCATTAAGATAAACCTGTTTGTTTTCTTCGTTTAATTTATCCCAATAGACACGAGGCCATATAGCATCAGCATGAGCTTTAACTATTTCTTGATTACTTAAGAGGTCATTAAATATAACTTCCATTACTTGGTCCATCGAATATTTTGGTTTAAAACCTAACTTTTTTAACGTTCTGTGAGAAACCGAGTATTTATGCCTCTGCTTTTCAACTCTTGGGTCTGGTATCCTGACGAATTCTGGATCAAAACCATACTTTGAGACTATCTTTTTTGCCTTTTTTGCCAGTTCTATTGTGCTATATATTTCCTCCATCTGATTTACAACGCGATATTCACCTTCATCTGCGGGTTTCTGACCTAAGAGGAAAAGACAATCAATGCTATCTTGCAGTGATAAAAAGCTACGTTTCATTAGACCAGTGCCGTAGATGAGGATTTTGTTAAAGGCAATTATTTGTGCAAAATATTTGTTTATTACAGTCCCCCACACACCGTCAAAATCAAGCCTTGTATTAAGCTCATTGTTAACTAAGTCATCTGTCCTGCTTCCGTACACGACGCCTTGCTGAACATCTGTAGCCCTAATTCCCCAGATTTTGTTTGCAAAAATTATGTTGTAAGTATCAAATACTTTACTCACATGATACCAGGATCCAGGATCTCTTGGTATCATGATTCTGTACTTTTTACCTTTGTACTGCACGTTCATCCATCCTTCCTCTATTCTGTAGCTTGGCGTTCCATATTCACCCATAGTACCCATCTTGATTATGTGAGTTTTTGGTGAATGCTTCTTTATAGCAAAAATAAGATTAAGATTTGTCAGCACGTTATTAACTTGAGTATATGCCGCGTGATAAACATCGATCATAGAATAAGGGGCGCTTCTTTGTTGTGCCAAGTGATAAACTGTGTGAGGCTTGTATTTTTCTATAAGTTTGTCTACAAACTCATAATCTGTTAAATCGCCTATTATAAACTTTAAATTGCTTTTACCATAAGTTTTTTCGTAAGCTTTTACCCTTTCTTCTGGTGTAAGAATAGGCAGAGCACTAGTACCTCCTACTTCTTCAACTAGTTTTCTTGTAATTAAGTTGTCGATTCCTATAATTTCCTCATTAAGCTCTTTTGCAAGCCTTACAGACAGAGGCCATCCTATATAGCCGTCAGCGCCGAAAACCATTATAGTCATTATGTTATTATCAATTACATTTGTAGTTTATAAACTTTATTTACAAAGAGGGCCAATTTAACTATACTTTTTATAAATTTACACAGCAAAGCTAAATAAACTTGGTCACTTATTACTTGTCATGAAAGTTGGATTTATTGGGCTTGGCATCATGGGCTCTTCAATGGCATACAACATTTTTAAAGCAGGACACGAACTTATAGTTTATAACAGGACAGAGTCTAAAACAAAAATCTTTAAAGATGCTGGCGTTCCAGTTGCAAAAACACCTAAAGAAGTTGCAGAAAAAAGCGAGGTAGTAATAATAATGGTTACAGACGCTCCAGACGTAGAAAGCGTTCTTTTTGGAAAAGATGGCGTTGTTTTTGGTGCTCATAAAGGACTTATAGTTGTGGATATGAGTACAAATTCTCCAGAATATGCTGAGAAATTTGCAAAAAAATTAGCAGAACACGATGTTGAATTTCTTGACGCTCCTGTGACAGGCGGCGATGTTGGAGCTAGAGAAGGCAAACTAACTATAATGATAGGCGGAAAGAAAGAAATTTTTGAGAAGGTTAAACCTGTCTTTGAGAGCATGGGTAAAATGATAATTTATGCTGGCACCACAGGCTCAGGCCAAAAAATGAAACTTGTAAACCAGATAGCTGTGGCGCTTTCAGATCTAGCAATGATAGAAGCTATAGAACTTGCTAAGTCTTTTAATTTAGATATAGAACAGGTATACAAAGTGTTAAGTACAGGTGGAGCGCGTTCTTTTACAATAGAATCTTATATGCCAAGGCTTATGAGGGGAGACCTAGAACCAGGTTTTAAGCTTTCACATCTAAGAAAAGACATTGGGTACGCCCTTAATGAGGCTAAGAAAAATGGTACGCCGCTATTTGCGACTTCTTTAATATATCAGATGCTAATTTCTACAGAAAACCTTGGTTATGGAGAAAAAGGAATACAGGCTTTAATAAAACTCTATGAAATTCTTTCTAAAGCTCAAAGTTCTTAATCTATACCTATATGTTGTAAAAGCTGTACGAGACTTTTTATCTTGTACTCTTTTCCATTAACATTGGTCTCGTCTTTTTCGTCAAGTAAAAAGCCGTAAGCTGTAGCCTTGAACATGCTTTCATCATATAATGTATCTCCTACAGAAATTGCGTTGTTTGCTTCAAGACCATTTTCATCAAGGTATTTTTCTATTAATTTATATTTATGCAAAGGTTCCACTTCTATTATAACGTCCCTTATAAGGCCATTTTTATCGTATAAAAATTTATTAGCGTAAATATGATCAAATCCCAGTTCTCTTCCGACACGCCCTGCAAACTCATAAAGACCTGCCGTAACCATAACAAGTTTTACGCCGTATTTTTTAGTATGTTTGCAGTGATGCGAGCATCTTCCCTTATTGAAACTTTTTTTGCTAGCTGTTCTATAGTGCTTCTTTTTACTTCTTTGCTATTTATTTTCCAGTATTCAATGTCAAGCTCTACAAGCCTTTTGTATGATATTTTACCTTCAAGGTAATCTTTTAGATATGGCGATGTTCCTAATCCTATACTTTTGTATATGAGATCCCATGAATTTTCTTTTATTAAAGTGCCATCCATGTCAAAAAAAGCCACTTTTATGTCCAAGCCTTTTCATAAAGGGCTTGCTATTAATTAATATTTTTCTGACGATTTTTGCATAACTCTCTGATCGACCTTTCCACAACTTTTATTGCAGTTAAATACTCACTTACAGAAATCCTTTCTTGGTCTGTATGAGAAAGCTTTGAATCCCCAGGCCCATACGCTATTATTGGAATGTCATAGTATGACCTTAATACGTTTCCATCACAAGTTCCAAGCTTTTTTACAAATGTAGCTTTTTCTTTTAAAACGCTATATATTCCTCTAAAAAAAGCGCGCGGTAACTCGTTTGACGGTGACGTGCTAAAAGGCTCTAGCCTGTCCTCTACAAAGTACTGTCCGTGTAATAAAATCCTTTCAAGATCAAACGTGTTAAACCTTGGTGGAACCCTTATATCTATATAAGTAAAAGCTTCTGCTGGCGTTTTGTTTGTAGAATCGCCACAACCGCATTTAACAACTTGTGCTGTAACGCTGTCAAAGTACGAAGTAACGTTTTCGTTAAGCCCTCTTACCTTATTCTGAATATTGTTTATTTCTTCAATCATCAGTTCAAAAGCTGTTTTTTCTTCTAAAGGAGAAGAGGAGTGGTATGGATTAGTTTTGAAATAAAGCTTTACCAGCAGTCTTCCTTTATAGCTGATTGCTACGTTGTTTATACCTGTAGGCTCGCCAAATATTGAGTAATCAGGTTTTTCTTCGTGCTTAAGTATTTCCTTCATGCCTTCGCTCAACCGCTCCTCGTCAGTAACCGCTATGAACTTTATTCCACATGGAAGATCTTTAAGGTTTAAAGCTGCATGAAGCAATACAGAAAGGGCAGATTTAGCGTCTACAGCTCCTCTCCCGTAAATGTTTTTTCCGTCATAAAAAACCGGTAGTTCCCCAGGCACAGTATCCATATGACCAATCATGTAAATTTTTGGAGAACCTTCTTTTACTTTTAGTATAACGTTGTTAGCGTTGTCCTGATAGACGTCATTAGAGTTTAAATTTTTTAAGTAATTATAGATAAAATTAGAAACCTGAGACTCTTTAGTTGAAGGCGAATAAATTTTCAAAATTTCTAACAAAAAAGCAACTGGGTCCTGATAGTTCACCTTTTTGCTACCTCTATAGCAAAATCAATGATTTTCGCAGGTATATCAACACCAGTAACGGAAACTGAATTTTTGAACTCAACCGTTCCGTTTACTTCATGGACAACTATGCCTTTTTCTGTCTCCATCATGTCAACACCATAAACACCATTTCCTATAGCCTTAGCTGCTTTTATCGCGAGATCTTCTATTTCTTTCGTTACAGGACAATTTTCAGCTTTTCCTCCCAAAGCCGTGTTTGTTCTGAAATCTCCACTTGGCTGATGTCTGTAAATTGCAGCAATTACCTGGTCGCCAACCACGAATGCCCTTATATCCCTGGGTGGTCTTTTTACAAATTCCTGTAAATAATAAACTTGATATATAGGCTCCATATATTCTCTTTCTTCAAATACAGCTTTTGCCGAATAATAACTATCAAGCAAAGCAACCATCCTTCCCCATGACCCTAAAACTGGTTTTATTACAGCTTTTTCCCCAAGCTCTTTAAAAGCTTCAATGGCTTTTTCTGGAGAAAATGCGACGATTGTCCTTGGAGTTGCTATATTGTTTTCTTTTAGCTTAAGCGTTGTAAACAACTTGTTACCAGTTATCATCAAGACCTGAGAGCTGTTTATGACCTTAACGCCCAAGCTTTCTATTATGGCTGCGCTGTGAAGCCCTTTATAATAGCTTGTTGCTCTCTGTAAAGCTACGTCGCCAAACTTGCTGTCATAATCCTTTGTAACATCAAAAAATTCGTCCTTAATATCTATCAAGCTAACGTCAAGACCTTTCTTTAGAGAAGCCTGATAAAGCGCCTTTTCTTCCCATCTGATCAAATCGTGTAGAATCGTTATTTTCATTCTTTTTCACCTAAAGTAATTATCCTCTTTTTTATTTCATCGTTCAATTCAAGTTCAAACAAATCGCCAAGCTGCAGACTTTTAAATCCCTTTGCAACCATTTTTGCAAGCGTTTCGTCGTTTTCTATACCAAGAACCTTAAGCAAAAACGAAGCACCATTTTTACCTATTAATTCACTAAAGACAACTTTTCTCTTTTTTCCCAAGAACTCAGGATTAACCAGCTCATAGGCCATGGGATTATTCAAAATAGCTGCTATGTGCGTTCCCGCTTTATGTTTGTATGCGTTTTCTCCCATGACTGGCTGATTCGAAGGTATTTTATATTTGACGTATTCTTCTAATAATTTATACAAGTCGTTTAGCATTTCGTATCTTATATCAAGCTTTACGCCGTAAAGCACATAAAGCGCAACTACAAATTGTGAAAGGTCAGTTATACCTGTTCGTTCGCCTATTCCACCTATAGTTGTGTGTACTTGATCTGCGCCTGCTTCATAACCAGCCAAGGCGTTTGCAAGAGAAAGCCCCAAATCGTTGTGGCAATGAACATCGATAGGAACAGGCGCCGCTTCTTTTACGTTTTTTACTAGTCTGTACATACCGCTAGGTTTCATAGCGCCAACTGTATCTGGAACGCTTATTCTATCAACGTTTGCCTCATAAAGCGCTTTAGCGAATTCCCTTACGTATGTTGGATCTGCCCTGCTAGCATCTTCAAGCGTAACCCTTACCTGCAAACCATGAGACTTTGCATAATCAAGAACTGAAAGTGTTCTTTGAAGAGCTTCTTCGCGAGTAACTTTTAGTTTATATTTTAAGTGTATATCAGATACAGAATGGTACATTGCATAAAAGTTAGCGTCGCACCTTAACGCGGTATCTACGTCTTCTTTTAAAGCTCTTCCATGAGCTACTATCGTTGCAGTCAGCTTTGCTTTTATTAATTCTTTACATGACTCAAAATGAGATTCTGAGACTATAGGAGAAATTTCGATAGAGTTTACTCCTAAATAATCCAGCATCCACCCTATTTGAAGCCTCTGTCTTTTAGTAAAAGCGATGCCTGGTGCCTGCTCGCCTTCTCTTAGCGTTGAGTCAAGTATCTTTACCTTTTTATTAAAAAACCCTCCGTTATATATCTGGGCAAAACCTAAACTTTCTTCTAAATCCTGCTGTTCTTCATGCATACCTGGGTTATAACAATTTAATTTATAACGCTTTTCGTAAAAAAATATTAAAGCTCTCTAAGAATTATGACGGTATTAGTATTGATTACGCCCTCAGCTTTCCTAATTTCGTCAATAACTTTGTTTACTTCTGCTATACTCGGCGCAGAAATCAAAACCGCTATATCGTACTGGCCTGTAATTTCGTAAACTTTTTCTACACCCTTTATTTTCGATATGTTAGAAGCAACTTCATAAGTTGGAATGTTAGGTGAAGTTGAAAGTAAAGTTATAGCCATTGCTCTTTCTCTTTCTTTTATTTCGATTGTAAACTTTTTTATCACTCCATCTTCAACTAGCTTTTTCACCCTTCTCCTAACAGCTGCTTCCGAAAGGTTCAACTGTTTTCCCAAATCTATGTAAGAAGCTCTTCCGTCCTCTTTAAGAAGTTCTAACAACTTTAAATCTATTTCATCCATATCATTATCTCGTGATGTTAAGCTTAAAAAAATTTCTAAACAAACCTCTTGCTATCGATTTCCATAAGACTTTTTTCGATTATTGCTATTGCATCGTTTATATCTTTGTAACTTATTATGTAGGGCGGAAGATACCTTAGAACAGTAAGGCCTGAATAAAGCGAAATCAGCCCATTATTCAACTGAGCAAAAAGAACATCTTTAAACCTAAATCTTAGGTCTAATGCTATCATAAGCCCTTTCCCTCTTACATCTTTAACTGCCTTGCTCTGGATGTTTTTTAAGCCTTTAACAAACATTTCTCCCTTTGTTGGTATATCGTCTATTAGCTTCCTTACCTCTTTTATAGTAGCTGCGCCTGCAGCCGATGCTATAGGATTGCCCCCCATAGTGCTGCTGTGTTCTCCCACTTTTATAACGGAAGCTATTTCCTCCTTTACAGCGGTTACTCCCATCGGTATACCACCGCCTATGCCTTTACCAGCTGTCATTATGTCGGGTTCTATGTTCCAGTGCTGATGTGCCCACCACTTTCCAGTTCTACCCATCCCAGATTGAATTTCATCTATAATAAGCAGAACCCCCTTTTTCTCAGTAACCTCTCTAAGTGTAGGTAAAAAGTCATCTGGGGGGATAATAATCCCAGCTTCGCCTTGAATAGGTTCAACTATAACACCAGCTATGTCATTAAAATCGGCTGAATTTATAGCTTCAACATCACCATACTTTAAGAATCTTACGGGCTCAAGCAAAGGCCCGAACCCTTCTTTATATTTTTCAGAATAAGTTACAGATAAAGCGCCAAAAGTTTTTCCGTGATAAGCGCCTGTAAAAGATATAAACCCTTTTTTACCTGTATATTTTCTTGCAAGCTTTAACGCTAGTTCAACAGATTCAGCTCCACTGTTACTCAAAAACGCTTTGCTTAAAGATTTTGGAGCTATTTTAAAAAATTCTTCTAAGAATCTTTCTCTAGCATCATTGTAAAGAGACCCATGACATATATCCAGGCTGTTTAATTGATCGTATATTGCTTGAATTACTGCTTGATTTTTATGTCCAAGTATGCCCACGCCAAATCCTTGCATAAAGTCAAGGTATTTTTTGCCCTTATCGTCCCAAACATAAACGCCTTCTCCCCTTACTACTTTTATTCCATATCTTTGAAATGTGTTTAACATTCTCATATCTTCGATGGTGCTCACTCCTTAACCACCTTTGTTCCAACGCCATTTAACGCCATTTCTATCGGTTTTTCCGTTTTTCCTGAAGTAATTAAACTCATTTCTACGCCGTTTTCTACTGCTTCTATGCACGCCAAAAGCTTTTTATCCATACCTGGCCCAACTTTTTTTAGCACTTCTTTTGCTTCTTCAAGTTTTAGCTTATCTAAAACTTTTCCGTTCATTATAACGCCATCAACATTTGTAAATATAATTAATTTAGAAGCTCTAACCGAGCTAGCGATCGCCGCGGCCCCCCTATCACCGTCTACATTAAGGATTTCTCCTTCATAACCTGATGCTATTGGCGAAATAACTGGTATTAATCCTAGGTTTATCAGATTTGTCAAAAAAGAAGAATCTACTTCCTTTATCCTTCCTGTATATCCACCTTCTATAACCCTCTTCCTACCTTTTTCGTCAATAACGATCAGTTTCTTTTTTCTTTCTGCTTTGATAAAAGAAGCGTCTACACCTGAAATATTTATAGCCTTAAAACCTAAAGAATTTAAATACGATGTTATTTTAGTTCCTATATTCCTCATCGCCATGTTAAATATCTCTAGTGTTTCAAGATCCGTATATCTGCTCTTTATTCCTTCTGGCGAAGTTACAAAAATAGGTTCTTTTCCCATGGCTTTCTGCAGCTTGCTGACCTCGTTTCCTCCTCCGTGTACTATTATAAAATTTTTTAATCCTGAACTCTTTAAGTTATCCAGAACTTTTACGTATACTCCTTCTGAAATCAGGCTTCCTCCAATTTTTATAACAGTGATCTCAAACATTTAAAATTACACCGGATGTATTGCAGGAACGTCCAAACCAAGCTTTTCATCAAAACCTAGCATAAGGTTCATCGATTGTACAGCGCTACCTGCGGCGCCTTTTATCAAATTATCTATAGCGCCAAGCGCAACTATTCTGCCTGAGTGTGGGTCTACGTCAAAGCCGACATCTGCAAAGTTAGATCCTATTACTACTTTGGGGTCTGGATACCTGTAGATCCCTGTTTTATCCATCATAAACCTTACAAAAGGTTCGTTTTTGTAAAATTCTCTGTATGATTTCCAAATTTCCTGAACGGTTATTTGTTTATTTGTTATAATATGTGATGTTGTAAGTATACCTCTTACAATGTTTACTGCATGTGCGCTCATCCCAACTTTTACCGTTTTTCCGGCTAACCTGCTTATTTCTTGCTCTATTTCTGCAGCATGTCTGTGTCCGGCTGGCTTATAGGGCCTTATAACGCCATACCTTTCAGAATAATGTGTAGAAAGCGAAGGTTTTCCCCCTGCTCCTGAAGATCCTATCTTAGCGTCGACGATTAATGGGACATCGTTAATATATTTATACAAAGGAGCTATGCTTATTATAGAAGCAGCTGCCATACAGCCTGGCGCTGAGACATAATTGGCTCCTTTTAACTCATCCCGGTGCAACTCAGGTAAACCGTATACAAATTTTTGAAGAAGGTCAGGGTATGGATGTTCATAGTTATACCATATTTTATACTGTTCTGGATCTTTTAACCTAAAATCTGCGCTCATATCAACTATTTTTACCCCCAATTTTATGAGTTCAGGGACAACATTCACAGAAGCTTTATGGGGCAATGCAAGAAAAACAAGGTCAGCTTTTGAACCTACGGTAACAGGGTCTTCACCAGTAAACCTCATGTTTAATATGCCTTTTAAGTTTGGATGGGCTTTATGAACATACTCGCCAGCGTACTGTCTTGAAGAAAGCGATACTAGTTCAACGTTTGGGTGTCTTACAAGAATTCTTATAAGTTCTCCCCCAACGTAACCCGAGGCTCCGACTATTGAGACTTTAACCATTTAGTTCCTCACCAGCTCTTTTACAAAAGCCATTATTTCTTTAGCTATATCTATACCTGTGGCTTGAAAAGCTCCATGAAATTCTAAGTTGTTGTTTAGCTCATGAATAACATACCCGTTCTCGGTTTCCATTGCGTCAACTCCGACTATTTTTGCATTAACGACGTTTGAAGCCTTTATCATCAGTTCTTCTAGCTCTCCATCTATCTTTATCTGCTCAGCTTTTCCTCCTCTTGCTATATTAGTTCTCCAGTCGTCTTCGGGTTGATACCTGTATATTGCGGTCACCACTCTCCCGTTCACCACTATCCCCCTTATGTCTCTTGGAGGCCTTTTTACGTATTCCTGAATATAATAAATTTGTTGCTGAGGATCTGTTAGCATTTCTCTTGTTTCTAAAATAGACTCAGCCTGTTCTTTATCGTTTATTTTTGCTATCATTCTCCCCCAACTACCAACTATAGGCTTAATAACCACAGGGTAACCCAGCTTATCAATGACTTTCAATGCAGATTCCATTGAAAACGCCGCATAGGTTTTTGGCGTAGGTATACCGTTTTTTGCAAGAAGAAGCGTAGTAAGCAACTTATTACCGCATAACAAAGAGGTTATGAACGAATTTATCACTGTATGCCCGTAATTTTCAAGTATAGCTGAATAATACAAACCCCTGTAGTGACTTATAGTTCTTTGCAAGACTATATCTGCTATCTGAGGATCTTTGTTAAAGTTTGTAAGCTCTTTAGGCTCGTTTTTCACATCGATCATGTTTATATCTAGACCTAGTTCTTTACCTTTCTCGAAAAGCTCTTTTTCTTCCCATCTAAGCCTATCGAATATTATTGTAACATGGGGCATTTGTTTCTTATTCTCCCCAGTCTTCCCCTATTTCTTCAGCTAGCTTAAGTTCAACTTTTCCAGCCTGTATTGAAACTATCTCGTATTCGAGACCACAGTCAGGGCAGCTAACTATTTCGCCTGGCAAAGCGTCGTCTGGTATTTCTATATCCGCGCCACATTCTTTACATTTTGCTGTAAGAGGCATCTTAATACCACCCCTTATTAATCATCAACTGATAAGTTTTTTCAATCTTTCTTTTAGATAGATTTATAAAATCTTCGAATTCTTTCAACTTTAAATTTATCAAGTTTATCTGCCTAAAGCTTTCTTTTGGATGAGGACCCCCTACAGTTACTTTTTTATCAATTGAAGCTAGAGGATCAATTACTTGAGTTAACTCCGATGCATCTGCCTTTAGGCCTCTTTTTTGAAGTAGCTCGATCAACGTGGGAATTAGCGGCGCGCCTTCTTCTGATTTTTTAACTGCTTCACCAACTATATGGTGTGCCTCTCTAAATGGTAAACCAAACTTTAACGATATGAACTCAGCCAAATCGCTTGCTGTTACAAAACCTTTTATTGCTAGTTCTTTTGCTTTTTCTTCGTTAAACTTGATCCCCGTTACCATTTCTGTCATCACTTTTATTATCGCCAAAATCTCATCAATAGAAGACCATAGCCTTGGCGTTATCTCTTGAAGGTCAAGGTTATAAGAAGAATTAAGTCCCCTTACTATTCCCATAGTTCCAATTAGGTTTGAAATCAAAACTGCGCTTTTGGCTCTTACTATTTCTGCGACAGCTGGATTTCTTTTTTGCGGCATTATGCTGCTTGTAGAAACAAATCTGTCATCAATGTCCAAAATTCCCAGCGACATGAAAGCTATTATGTCGGCGCATAGTTTAGATAGGTTTAAGGAAATGCTGGTTATTCCATAGAGCGCATCAAATATAAAATCTCTTGTTGACACAGCATCTATTGTGTTTTCTATTAAACCAGAAAAACCAAGCATGTCAGCTTCTTCATACCTATCTATTGGAACAAGAGAACCAGCGTTAGCAGCAGCACCCAAAGGGCTCATATCGGTCATTACATAAGCAAGCTTTAAGCGCTCTAAATCTCTAAGTAAAGCCCAAGCATAAGAAAGTAGCCAGTGAGCCCCAGTACTTGCTTGAGCAGGCTGTAAATGCGTAAAAGTTACAAAGAAAGTTTTTGCGTTTTCGGAAGCTGTGTTTAGGATACTCTCTATTAAAGACTCTAAAGATTCCATTATTGATAAAAGTTCTTCTTTAAGCTCAAGCCTTATCGCTGTTGCAACTTGATCATTTCTACTCTTTGCAAGCCCTATGTGACCAGCTACATCACCTATTTTGGAACTTAAATCTTGTTCTAAACTCATATGAACGTCTTCGTACTTATAATCTATTGGAAAGCCTCCGAGATCTTCGCTCAAAGCTTTCATTATCTTTGACATGTCTTCTTTTGCTATTGCTCTTGCATTATATAGCGCAAGAACGTGCGCCATGTTTACTAACACTACCGCTTTTTGGATCCTTTTATCAGCATCTACAGATGAAGTTATTTTAAGGGCCAGGTCGTCCATCGGTTCGAGCCGTTTTCCTCTAAGTATATCTGTCATTCTTGATTAACCTCCCTATAAACCAAAGTTTGCAAAGCAAATAGGTTTATAAAGCCTAACGCCTGCTTCTGATCGAAAGTTGATGCTGATGAATATGTTGAAAGCTCATGTTTGTACAGAGACTTTTCTGACTTCCTGCCTACAACTCTGACGCTGCCTTTAAATAGTTTTAATCTTACTTCACCTTCAACGTTTTTTTGAGTTTCGTTTATAAAAGCTTCAAGAGCATTCCTCAAAGGATCAGCCCATAAACCGTCATATATCATAGATGACCACTGTTCTTCTATGTATGGTTTAAACCTAAGCACTGTTTTGGGTAGAGTTAATTTTTCTATTTCCTGATGCGCTTCTATAAGCACAAGAGCTGCTGGCGTTTCATAAACCTCACGGGATTTAATGCCTACTACTCTGTCTTCTATATGATCTATTCTTCCTACACCATGCCTGCCGGCTGTCTTATTAATGATTTTAATCATATCAGAAAGCTTCATTTTTTCTCCATTGAGCGACTCTGGAACGCCTTTTTTGAACCCTATTTCTATGTATTCTGGTTTATCGGGCGCTTTTTCAGGAGAAACAGTCCAAGCAAAGGCTTCTTCTGGTGGTTCAAAATATGGATCCTCAAGTCTTCCACTTTCAATAGATCTACCCCAAAGATTTTCATCAACACTAAATTCGCTCCTAGATGCTTTATAAGGTATACCTTTGTTTAAAAGGTATTTTAGTTCTTCGTCTCTGCTCATGTTCCATTCCCTTACAGGCGCTATAATTTTAACGCCTGGATAAAGCGCTCTTAAAGTAACATCGAACCTTACCTGATCGTTTCCTTTCCCTGTACTTCCATGAGCCACAGAGTCAGCGTTCTCTATCTTGGCGATTTCTGCTACTTTTTTTGCTATCAAAGGTCTTGCCAAGGATGTGCTCAATGGATATTTCTTTTCATACATTGCATTAGCCTTTATTGCCATTGAAATGTATTCGTTAGCGAACTCGTCTTTGGCATCCACGAAGTAATGCTTTGTAGCTCCAGCTTTGTAAGCTCTTTCTTCTATCTCTTTAAAATCTTCTTGCTGACCTACATCTACTGTTACAGTTATAACTTCGTTTCCATATTTTTCTTTTATCCATGCTATAGATGTAGTCGTGTCAAGTCCTCCTGAATATGCTAATACTGTTTTTCCCATACAGAAAACCAAATTGGCAAAGCTTTTATACTTTTTGGTCATTATTTATAGTAATGGGTAAAATGATGACCAAAAATAGCCAATCGATAACAAAATTGGTCCATTCTATAGTATCTTCCAATATTTCGTATGAACATTCTCTTTTACTTGGCTACGCTAACCTGAGCGCGCTTGCGCGTATAATTAAAAAACGCATTGAAAAGCAAGGTATCAGAGTTACTGAAGAAGCTGTGGTGTCTGCACTTAAAAGGTACAGGGCATTTAAAAAGTATGAAGAGCTTGATTCTTTTAAAGTTCTTTCCAAGAGTAATGTTACTATAATTACAGACGCTTTAAAGATGGTCTTTAAGAATGATAAAGCTGAGGAGATAATAGAAAGTGGTATGAAAATATCTGATAAGATCATACATTTATCTAAAACTACGAATGCCCTTACTTTAGTAACGTATGGGTTATCAAAAACAGAAGCATTAAAGCACTTTTCTAAATACAGGTTGCAACTTCTTGAAATAAAAGATGGGCTTACGCTAATAGTTATTCATAGCCCTGCAGAAATACTTAACACACCTGGTTGTATAGAGCTTATTTATAGATTTATCAGCGCAGCCGGCATAAACATAGAAGATACTTCTAGCACTTATACAGATACGCTAATAGTTGTAAAAGACGAAGATGCTTCAAAAGCTTTTGAAGAAATATCTTTTTTGATAAATTATTCAAAAGAAAAATTAAGAGAACAATAGATTTAAGGATTTTTGCTTATTCTGGTAATTTTGGTGTAGAGCTTTCTCCTTCTCCTTCTTTTTCTTCAGATGGCTTGCCGCCAGCGCCCCCTGTTGGAGGTTTGGATAACTTTGCTGCTATTACGTCATCTATTCTAAGTATCATTGTAGCGGCTTCTGTTGCAGCTTTTATGACTTGCTCTTTGACTATGGCTGGTTCAAAGACACCTAACTTGTACATGTCTTCAACCTTGTTGCTATAAGCATCAACGCCGTACCATAAATTTCCTTTTGAATGAGCTGCCCTTATCTCAACTTGTACATCGAGCGGATCCATTCCCGCATTTTCAGCCAAAGTTAATGGAATAGCGTTCTCTAGAGCGTCAGCATAAGCAAGTGCAGCTAGCTGCTCCCTGCCTGGCATCTTCTTTGCTTCTTCCCTAATGTATTGAACCATTTCTTCTTCAGCCGCTCCACCACCTGCAACCACTAAGGGTTTTTCAAGTACGTCCTTTGTTACCATTATAGCATCATGAATAGATCTTTCAGCCTCATCTACAACTCTCTGGCTTCCACCCCTTATTAAAATGCTTACTGCTTTCGGGTTCTTGCATCCTTCTACGAAAACCCACTTGTCTTCCTCAACTTTTCTTTCTTCGACTATTTCTGCATACCCTAAGTCAGCAGGCGTGAGATCTTCTATGTTTGTAACTATTCTTCCGCCTGTAGCTTTTGCAAGCCTTCCCATGTCGCTTTCCTTAACTCTTCTTACAGCAAGTATTCCTGCTTTAGCCAAGTAATGTTGAGCTAGATCATCTATGCCTTTCTGGCAAAAAACTACGTTAGCGCCTACTTCTTTTATTTTATCAACCATCTGTTTGAGCATTAAAGCTTCCTGGTCCAAGAAAGCTTTCATCTTTGATGGGTCACTTATTCTTATTTCAGCGCTGTACTCTGTCTTCTCTATCTCAAGAGGAGCGTTCAGGAGAGCAATCTTTGCGTTCTTTACAATTTTTGGCATACCGCTGTGAACTACTTCTTTGTCAACAATAATACCTTTTACAAGAGAAGAATCAGATATCGATCCTCCCTGTTTCTTTAAAACAGAAATGTTGTCCACATCTACCTTATATGTATTGTCTTCTCTCTTTTCTGCAACTTGGAATACAGCTTCTATGACCAAGTTTGCGAGATAGTCTGACTCTTCTGCAATTATCTTCGATCTCATGCTAGTTTTTGCAAGCTTAAGAAGCCATTCTTTGTCTTCTGGGGATATTTTTATGGCTATCTGATAAAGCCTTTCTAAGGCTTTTTTAGAAGCAAACTGGTAACCCTCAACTATGTTTGTTGGATGAATGTTTTTGTCGAGGAGCTTCCTAGCTTCTTCTAATAGTTTACCGGCAAAAATGACAGCTGAAGTTGTTCCATCCCCAACTTCAGAATCAGTAGCTTTTGCTATCTCTACAAGTATTTTTGCTGCTGGATGTTGTACATCAAGCTGTTTAAGCATTGTTGCCCCATCGTTGGTTATAGTTACATCCCCTAGAGTATCTACTAGCATTTTATCCATTCCTCTTGGACCAAGCGATGTTTTTATGATCTCCGTAATTACCAAAGCTGCTTCTATGTTGTTTCTTATAGCCTCATAACCTTTTGTCTCTGTAGTTCCTTCCTTGAGAACTAAGATTGGACCATAAGGAGTTTGTGCAGTAGACATGTTACACCACCTAAATAGAGTATTATTATTGTACTATTTAAAAACTTTACCAAAAACTTGAAAGAAAAAGAACTGCTATCCTATTTTGCCAAAAGTAGTACTTTTTCTATTTCGTAAATTAATCTACAAGTTACAGTATCAGCCTCAAGCATCTCACGGGCTAACGAAAACTTTTTAGCAAAAAGCGAAGATGTTTCAATCGAAAAATCACCTGTGGGAAATCCACCAACTATGAAAACTTTTTGCCCAGAAATTATCTGTTTAGCTGCGTGTTCATACGTAACAAGTTCTCCATTTACGTCAAAACCTACAGCTGAACTTGTTCCTATTTCGCTTAAAATATCCTTAACTTTCCCACGTTTTAATTCTAGTAATACATTTCCGTTAATGTCTTTTATAATTTTTTTCTCAAACAAATCCAGAATCAAGCCTTCAAATCTTACATAAGTGCGCGGCGGTCTAACGTTATTTCCAACCTTAATTATATAGTCATTATAAGTGTGAACAAAAAAATCAAGCAATCCGCTTTTATAAAGAGGTGATGATGTTACATCCAACATAACGTGATATGCTATATCAGGTCTCCCTCTTTTTTCTTTATCAACTAATCTATCCATAGCCCAATAATGAAGCGATTTATCAAGTAGACATTTATCAGGCTTTTTTCCTAATTTTTTACACGATTTTATTATTCGAGCGTCTTTCCTGAGAGATGATGGTATAGGTTCAAGCGCTGCTTCTGCAAGTATAAAAGTAACTTTCATCTTATAGCTGCTTCTGCAAGCCTTACCCCTTTAATCATGTTTTTTAACTTTGCAAAGGCTATTTCTCTTTTTCTCGTTCTAAGCCCGCAATCAGGATTAACGTAAATTTTGGACGGGTCACCTAATACTTTAACTGCGTATAGTATTCTATCCCTAACAAGTTCTGGTGGTTCTATATAATCGGAATGAACATCCAATACCCCAAGGCCTATTTCCCTATCGCTAGCGTATTCTCTGAATGTCTTCAGAGCCCTGTAGCCTGGCCTTGCTGCATCATCAACTCCAAGGTTAATTGAATCCCTGTTCGCAAATTCCAGCGCAAAATGTTTTGCCTTTAAATCTGGAATTACTGGCATGAGGCTTGAATACTCGTCCCCACTATAACATACGTGGATGTTTATCTTAGCGTTCAGGCCTTTAACTTGTTCGTTAAATATTCTTACGAACATTTCCATTTCAGCCGGATGCGTTGTAGCTGCCGGCTCATCTATTTGCACAACTTGCATCCCTACATTTTCGAGTTCTTTTAGTATTCTGTTTATTATCTGTTTTGCTAAATCCATAGCTAGATCTTCTCTTGAGTTATAGTATTCGTCATAAGACCAATCCATTAGGGTATATGCGCCCGTAACTGGAATTTTGGGTGTCTTTATGGCGTATTCTTTTACAAAAATGAATTCTTCCAGATGATAATTTTTTTCAAGGGATACTCTGTCCACTACCCTAGCTTTTTTATAATATTTATTATCCCATGACCTAACCCTCCCAACAAACTCAAATCCATGTATAAACTTTGCAGGATGCTCGTACATTTCAACTCTTCTTGCTTCTCCGTCATAGACAAAGTCTAAACCTATATGCTCCAGCATCTTTAAATTTATAAATGCTGCATCGTCAAGGGCTGCCTTTTTTTCCTCTTCCGATGCGCTCGTTTTTAAGTATTCAAGCAGCCAGCTTGGCTTTTTTAAGCTTCCTATTTCCTGAGTTTTAAACAAGCTCATGAAATCTCACCGGCTATTTTAGAAATCAAATCTACTTTCTTCAAAGCAAATTGCTGGGGTAAAAATTCGAAGTCCACATTATTTGTTATGTACAACGATCCGTTAAAGTTTAAGCTCCTTATGATGCTGATTATATAATCTTCATTTTCCATTTTGGTGTTAAATCCATTTATAATTCCTAAAGCTAGTTCTTTACCACTATTTAATAAATCTTCGATATCATCTACTTTAAATGAATACATGTCAACACCTATACCATCAACTGGAGAAAATGCTAAAAAGTTTAACGCGTTTAAATTTCTATAAAAGTAAACGTGAACAATAACTTTCCCTTTAAATGAATCTTTAATGACAGAAAGCGCGTCTTTTATACTTTTTTCATAATTTCTGAATTCGCAGTTGCCGTAAGATGGCCCTTTTAGGATTAGATACTGGTATCCCTCTTTACTGATTTGTGAAGCAAATTCAGCTATAAGGTTACCTATACCTTCTATTAACTTTTCTTTATCCCCATAAAACTCATCCTTACTCAGGCATGAGAAAGTAAACGGATCTGGAAAAGATATGAGCGATGCCCCCGTTGTAAGATACTTCTTTAGTACGCCTTCTTTAACTGAAGGTTTAGCGCGAATAACTGGCACCTTATAAAATGTGTTTGTCTCAAAATATCTGTTCAAACCATTAATGGTAATGCCTTCTGTAGATAAAGCTAAAGGTCTGAACATGTCTTCCCATGCGATCTGCGGATCGCTTATAATCTTAAAGTTTTTAGATTTCTGGTACTCAATCATTTTTAGAGATTCTTGCATTAGATCTTCGTGGTAATCTTGCTTTTTACGGGTTATATCTATCAGCTTTTCCGATCTTGGAAATATGCCAAAAAAGTATGCGTTTAATTCTTTCAACAGCAGTTGTTTGTACAAGATTGTTTAATAATTTTTCCTATAGCTTTTTGTTTTTGGAATATATTTATATGTTTTAAAATAATTATTTTTAACGATAAATGTCAAATAGCCTTACGAAAGATGAAAATAAGCCTAAGGATTTAAAGGTAATTACTATTGATAAAGAAATATATGGATTTTTTAAGTCAAGGAAAAATACTTCGTTTGAAAACAGGTTAAAAAAAGAACTGCTGGATTTTATTTCAAAAGAAATACCGCAAAAAGAAAATTTTCGAATAATTCAAAGAGAAAAAATCTTAGACATGAAAACAGGCAATTTTATAATTAACATGGATATTTATGAAGGAGAAAAGAAAGTTTACACCGTTACGGCACATGGTAAAGCCAATATTATAAACAGAAACGGAAAACCTTATATAAAGTCCCAAAACATTGTGCTAGACTTTTTTTATTTCTGATGTTACCAGAAATCTCCGATGCTCATCTGACTCGAAGTCCTAAAGATGTTTTTTACGTTGTTAACATAGATCTCAATTATCTCCTTGTAAGGAGAAGCCTGAAAGTTCTCTGCTAGCTCATTTAATTGCAAGATAAAATTGTTTAAATCAGAAGATGTAAACCTTGGTCTTAACTTTGAGCCGCATACGGGGCATCGCATATTTAACGTAGGAACCTTGAGCTTTTTGCCGCACTTTTCGCAAATATAAGATTGCCTGACGAACATATCTTCAATTTTCTTTATCAATGAAATTGAATCTCTTTCGTTTAAAACATCAGGATATGTGTTTGAAAGTAAATTTATAACGCCTTTTATTATTTCGGTTATGCTTTGCTGGTATATTGGAGTTCTCATGTAATCTAATTTAACAGGATAAAGATCGACGCTTTCTGCTGACTTATAAATGATAATTCCCTTACCCTTTGGGCATATGCAGTTTAATGCTACATCTTCACTTAAAGCAAAATACGCCTGGTTATCAAGAACGCCAAGACCTGCAAATTCCAGAACATTAGGATTTACTATAGCTTCGTTGCCCTGCCTGTAACCTTTTATCTTAAGCTCGATTCCGGCATTAATAGGTTTGTTAAAAATAATTATGCTTGATCCTATACTCTCAATATCTGTTTCTTTACCGTAGACGCTAACTAATTCTTCATAAATAAAAGATTTAATCTCCTTGATAAGAGGCTCATACTTAGCAGGCATCTCAATTTCGCTTCCGTTTATATCTCCGGCCTGCAACTTAATTGGCGTTAATATAATTCCATATTTGCTTGTTAACAATGAATTTTTTTGCCTTAACACAAGCTTATCTGGAATTTCTGGTTCATTGAATAAATTTTTAGGAATTGCTGGATTTCGTAAGCCTGTTATTTTTAGCCTGCTAGCAACGTAACTTAAGCTTTCGTTCAAATTTAAATTATTTATATAAGATTCTGAAGTTGTTGCACCACATTTGGGACAAATTTTTTCTTTTGTGTATATACCGCATCTCTTACAATAATATATTTCAACTGTTTTCGATCCGCATCTTTCGCATTTTCTAAAAGGCGTAGTCCTGCTACAATTTTCACATAACCTTAATCTTAAACCCGAGTTAGTCGAAGGACTTTTAGAAGCGAGAACCCCGTCATATTTGCTAACTTCATGAAGATCTTTGTCTACCCTAATGAAAACCTTAAAAGTTCCCCTGTAGGGTTCATATAAGTTTATACCTCCGAGGCCCCTTTTTGCTATGTGTAAAATGGCTTTTGTCCTTTCGTCTTCAACATCAATGAGCCTTATACTACCCTTTTCTTTTTCAATGACGAAAGGCACATGGGAATTGATTAATGTCTGAATAGATATATCGTTTAGTTCAATTTTTTCTTCATCAAGAATTTTAATTTTAAAAATCGATCTTGGAAAAGAAAAGTATGGGCTTAAGTATCCAGTTGTTCTTGCTTCTTCTAAAGCCTCGCTAAATTTTTGTACGCTTTTTTTGCAGTTCTGCCCAAAAATATCAGAGCATGAACTTATGGGAAGAAGAAGTTCGCCAAAACTTATAACCTTCCCTTTTTGCTCGTAAGAAGCCGTGTAGCCGTCAAAGAAAATAGGGCCTTTAACGTCTTTAGAAAAATAGAGTCTGTAAAATGATGTGCCTATTTTAACAGGCAAGGAGTTCGATTTTAAGTTCATAATGTCAGCTAGTTTGCTGCTTGCCACAGCAACAGGTGCCTTAACATCAACAAACCTGATTATGAACCTGCTTGTTATACTAAAAACAATATAGCCGGTACCTTTAGGAGGCTCAACTTTAGGATTCTTTATGCCTTTTACAAAATAAATAAAATCGGATTCCCACTGTCCAAAATAATCTGAAAAAATTGGATTGATCTTTGTGCCTTTAAGTGGATCATAATAAGTGGAAGTATGACCTCCGTAAGATTCGCTTACTAGCTTAACTAGATATTCTTTGAGCTCAGCATAATTTATAAAGTCTTTTTTGGTAAATGTTGGTTTATTTATAGAATAAAACTTGTCCTTTATTTCAATATCGACCTGAGGGTCAATGTCTGTTTCCTTTCTTATGTTTAGCGCATCTTCAAACAACATAATAACGCTTAATGTTTTAAGATTAAAGCTTTAATATTATCGTTGATATTGTTTTTTAACGTGGAACTTAAAGCCAAAATTATAGATGTAAAAGCCGGTAAAAGATCCGTAATAATCAACGAGGATGATGCACAAAAGATTGGAATAGAACTTAACGACAGAGTGAAGGTTATTTCTGACTCAAAATCATCCACTTGTATAGTTGAAACCACAAAGAGTTTGGTGCCCAAAGGAATAATCGGCATATACGAAGACCTTTCAGAAGCTTTGGGCATAAAAGATGGCGATAATATCAACGTGCAGTACGAGCAGACACCTCTTGCAGTTGAATATATAAGAAAAAAAGTTAAAGGAGAAAAGCTTTCAGAAAACGAGATAAAGGAAATCATTAAAGATCTTGTTGACAATGAGCTTAGCGATCTCGAAATAGCAGAGTTTATATTCGCAATAAACTATGTTGGATTGGACCTTGAAGAAATAAAAACGCTTACTCTTGCAATGCTTGAAAGCGGTGAAAGATTGGATCTTCCTGGCTTTACTGTAGATAAGCATTCGATTGGGGGCGTGCCTGGAAACAAAGTCACTTTGTTAATAGTTCCTACGGTTGCTTTGACTGATCTTTATATACCAAAAACGAGCAGCAGCGCGATAACTAGCCCGTCAGGCACTGCCGATACCATGTCTGTACTTGCAAACGTCAAGTTCACATTAAACGAAATAAAATCAATAGTTACAAAGACACACGGCTGCATAGTATGGGGAGGCACTTTAAACCTTGCTCCAGCTGATGACTATCTAATTAAGATCGAGAACCCATTAAGGATAAACCCTAGAGGATTAATGATGGCGAGCGTTCTTGCAAAAAAGCTAGCTGTTGGAGCAAAGGTGATAGCCCTAGATCTGCCTGTTGGAAAAGGAACAAAGCTTAACGATATTTCAGAAGCTGAAAGACTTGCGAAAGATTTTTACGAACTTGGAAAAAGCCTTGGAGTCAGCGTTAGATCAGGAATAACCTATGGAGGTCAACCTATAGGAAGAGCTGTAGGCCCAGCTCTTGAAGCAAGAGAAGCGTTATCAGCTTTGATAAATCCCTCACAGGCAAGCATGAGTTTACTTTCAAAATCAGCTTCTCTTGCAGGAATACTTCTAGAAGCTACTGGCGTTGTCCAAAAAGGACAAGGATATGAAGCGGCTATGGATATGATAATGAAAGGTAAAACTTACCAAAAAATGAAAGAAATAATCGAAGCACAAGGAGGAAACCCGAACGTGAAACCTGACGACCTTCCTGTTGGAAGCTATAGACATATAATAAAGGCTGAATCAGATGGCTATGTAACCGCTGTTGATAATGAAGCTATAGTTGAGATCGCAAGAGCAGCCGGAGCGCCTCTCGATAAAGGAGCAGGTGTTGTTCTTTATCAAAAACAAGGGTATAAAGTCAACAAGAACGATCCGCTTTTAGAGATATATGCAGAAAGAAGTTCCAAACTTTCCGATGCTATAACTATAGCTGAAAGGAAATTGCCTGTACTTGTAGAAGGTATGCTGCTTAAAGTTTATCCAACATATTAAAATGGAAAAATGTAAAGTAGATAACGAAAATGCAAATTTAATATCTTATTTTTTAAAGTCATTAGGAGCCAATTATTATTATGAGCTTGAACTTAAGGATCCTCAGTTAGAAGCGTTAAAAAGGATTAGACTTAAATGCGATGAAAAATGTTTTTATAAATTTATAATTGCCGCAAGCGTGATCGCTTATCGGCTTAAAACCAGTGGTGAAATATATTGGAAATCGCTTTCAGAATTTGAAATAAAGCGTTCAGACCCATATAGAAGCATAGAGGAGTTTATACTTAAAAATAGAGAACTTTCAAGGAACGCTAAATTAAAAAGGCTTTATCTTCTAAAAGATAGAGAAGAAGTTTTATCATTAAATCTAGAAAACTACAAAAAAGATCTAGGAAAACTTTACGAAGATCTTTTGAAAATTTATGGAACCCCCTATCAGAAAACAATCTCTTTTGCGTGTAAAATGTTTCATTATGGATTAATAACAGAAGGTATTCATGCTATGGTTCCAGATCAAATACCTATCCCCTTAGATAACAGAGTATTAAAAGTTACAAAGAGCTTGAAACTTATAAAAGGACAAATGAAAGTTAACTGCGCTCTTAAAGCCTGGAGAGAGATTTCAAAAAAATCCGGAATAGACCAGCTTCACATTGATGTTTTTATTTGGAGAAAATTGTATTTTGCTCTTTATTGAGTGTTTTTTTGATGCGTATTAAGTACATAAACTAGCCGGCATTATTAGCAAATCAAAACTCTTTGATTTTAATCTTTTTGATAATAAAAAGTCCAAGATTTAGCTTAATTTATATTTAAGAACATTTGAGTGTATGTCGTGAGCTATAAAAGGTTGGTTGAGACTGTCTCTGCATATGAACCAGATGAAGATCTACAATGGATCATCGGCAGGATAACAAATTCAAAAAGAGTTATAGTTTTTGGAACCGGAAGATCAGGAGACGTAGCTGATGCGTTTGCCAAATTTTTGAGAAATATAGGTGTGGATCAAACTTTTGGTCCAAATGATGTTCCATATATATTTGGGCCATGTGATTTGCTTGTTGCAATATCCGGAAGCGGATCTACACAATATACGGTAGAAGTGGCTAAAGTAGCAAAAGAAGGTGGATCTTTTATAATTTCTTTAACTAGCGACCAAGCTAGTCCTCTTGCAGCAATTTCAGATAAAATAATCTTGATCCCAGGAGCTAGAAAGTGGAAAGAATCTGATTATTTTGTAGATAACCTTCTTGGAACTTCAAAGACACCTTTAACTCCTCTCGGAACGCTTTTCGAGTTAAGATCTTTGTTATTCCTCTTATCAGTTATATCGTATATAAGAGGGCAAGAGCTAATCGAATCATACAGAAAGCTAGTATCATTGATAAAGGAGTTTGAGCCGCCATCAGATTATTATGAACTGCTTTATGAAATTTTACCAAAGGCGTCAGAATATGCAAAACAAAAGACAACTGTTTTAGGAGAAGGACTTAGTGGAATAGTTGGAAAATTTTTCTCTACAAGACTAAGACACCTTTCTAAAGGTAATGCTGAAAGGCTAGTTTATTTTTGGCTTGATAAAGGAAGCATTGCCGTAAGACGGGACGACCTCGTATTTATAATTTCCGGATCGGCTTCTGAATTTTTTGCTAACTTGGCAGAAAAAGCAAAAAATAAGGGAGCCAAGGTTGCTGTCGTGACATCTTTTCAGGATTCAAGGCTTTCAAAAGTTTCTGACCTTACTCTGACAATTCCAGGGAGACAGATAGTTAAGCTCAAAGGCCTCAGGAGCAGTTATTTTCCACAAGATCCAACCTACTCTGTCTTTGAGCTAAGAACCCTGTTTTTCTTAGAGAGCTTTATACATTATGTTGCTGAAAAAGAAAACATAAGCGAGACGGATATGAAAATGATGCATTCTGATTTTACATAAATAATTAAAGAATTGGCCCTTTAAGCTTAAGGTTTATACTTTTGTAATTTCTTAAGAAACTAAGCCTGTTATCATAAAAATCCCTTATGTTTTCTACATCGTAAATAAGCATAGCAAGCCTTTCTAAACCCATACCCCATGCCAACACAGGACCATCATATCCCAACGGTTTGGTTACTTCTGGTCTGAAAATTCCCATTCCGCAAAGTTCTATCCAGTCTTTAAGCTTTTCAGAATAAATCATCGATTGCATAGAAGGTTCCGTGTAAGGAAAGAAAGTAGGCCAAAACTTTACTTTTTCAAATCCTAGCTTTTTATAAAAGACCGTAAGGAAACCCATGAGTTTCCTTATGCTTGCTTCTTCTTCAATAACTATTGCGTCAAGCTGATGAAGCTCAACGAGGTGTTTAAAATCTGGTTTTTCGTTTCTAAACACTCTACCAACAGTAAAGATTCTACCTTTCATTCCTTTGTATATGGCCTCTGCAGTAACGGTTGTTGTATGTGTCCTTAAAAGCGCCTTCCAAGCAGCGTTTTGATCCCAGACGTATCCCCAACCCGTAGAACCTGTTGTCCATCCATTTTCGTGAACGTTTTTAACTCTATTTACAAGATCCTTATCAGTTTCTTCAAGTTTAACGTTCTTTATGTAAAACGTGTCATGCATGTCCCTAGCGGGATGATCCTGAGGAGTAAATAGAACGTCAAAGTTCCAAAACGAAGATCTTATGACGGGACCTTCAATCTCCATAAAACCAAGGCTCTCCATAATTTCCTTTATAAGATTTATAAGCTCAGACAAAGGATGTATCCTTGCAGGAAATACTGAAGGAACTGGCTGCGAAAGATCTATATCTGAAAACTTTAACTCTTTCCATTTACCGCTTGCTAAAATGCTTGATGAAAGCGTTGTTATTTCTTCGCTTTCTAACATTTTTGGATCTATACTTACACCTTCTGCTATCTTGACCCTCGTTTCTTTTTCTGTTAAAAATTTAACGAATTTAGGTCTCTTTTTAAGCTCTTCTAGCTCACTAATCTCTTCTTTGTTTAAATTTTCAACAAAAACTGTTTCGTTTAAAATTCTGGCCAAAACATGGTAAATATCGGTTGTCTTTAAAGGCTTATCTGTTAGTGGGATAATCGTGTCCTGAGAAATTTTTATAAGGTTCTTTTTTATTGCGATTCCAAGCGCAACCCCTGCTTCATTACCTAAAAGTTTTTTTGCTTCTTCAAGGCTTAATTTTCCTCTTTTTATAGCCTCGTTTAAAAGTTTGATTTCTGGAGTACCTTCTGTTATGGCCTTTTTCCCGTTTTCGTCAAGCATTACTATTTGTCTTTCATTTACCTTAACTTCTACAAGCTTTTTTTCCCTAAGCCATTCTACAACTCTTCTTGCTTGATCTAAAGAAAGCCCTGCATCTTTGGCTATTTGTTCTAACGTGCTTTCCCCTAATTTAAGCAGAGATTTAAGAAACCTCTTTTCTAGTGGATGTAATGCTATATCTCCCATCTTTCAGAATCTTTTAAAAGCGTCAATATAAAGGTTAACTTTTAACATAAAGCCTTACAAAATTTTCCTTTATAAATGAATATTATGCTTATACTGGTCTTTTAAGAACCAATAGATTGCCGTTATTCAGCAAAGCCTTAGCTTCATTTATAGCGCTACTTCTTTTTGCCTGATGTTCTTCTATGAAATTGTTAACAAGTTCATAAGCCTCGTTTTTGCATTCCCCACACAACCTCATACCTTTTTTACATTCATCATAAACTTCTTTAATTTGCTTATCATCTTTTGCAAAATATATATAAAGATCAAAAACCGGACATTTTTCCGGCTCTCCTCCAAGTTCTTTCTGTTCTTTAATCGTTGCACGTCCCCCAGTGAACGCATTCATTATCTTTTGTTTTAGATCTTCTTTTTTATCAGAAAGCGTTATCATTGATTGCGGAGACCTCTTTGACATCTTTTCTTCGCCTGTTAAAGAGCGTACAAGTTTATGATATATAGCTGAAGGCGGTATTAGATGCAGGTCATCCCTGTGCTTTGTAGCCAAATCTCTGGCTAGCCTTAAATGAGGATCCTGATCTGCGCCCACTGGAACAAGAACGGGTTTTGGGCCATTGAACGGCTTAGTTTGGGGTAAAAATATATCTCCAGCTTGAATTAAAGCCGCAAAATAAAGAGAAATTTTTCTCTCTCCATATATGTCGACTAGCATGTTAAACGTTACGTCATCAGAAAATATGAAAGCGAGATCAGAAACTGCAAGCGCAGATGATTGTTTATAAGTAATAGCTCTGTCTGGATCCATTCCAAGAGCTAGCATGTCTGCAACGTTGTATACAGCAATTTCGTCGCTTTTATCTAGGCTCTGCCCATTATCCACATAAGCTTCAAGATCTGCTATAGAATAAAAAAGAAATGTTTTTGAATATTTCTTTTGAAAATAGATCATCTGTTCTGCGGTTATCATGCTTCCTATATGGAATATCCCACTAGGCTTTATACCAGAAAGTATAGCGACATTCTTGCCTGCTTTTGCTTCTGAGAGAAACTTGTCAAGATCCCTATGACCAACTAGCATTCCTCTTCTGTAATATTTGTTATCTTTCAATTCTTCAAAACTTTCATTTAAGGGCGTTATGCCGAACTCATGTATTAATCTAGAATAGTCCTTTACTCCGAAATCTCCCCAAGGGCTTACCGTGCTCAAGTCTAATAGTAGTTATATAAACTAATGATAACCTTTTCTTAAAAGTTACACTTCTGAAAAATTAGTTTTAAACCGTACTTTCCATTGAAAAATAGAAATCAGACGCGGGCTTCCTCCTCATAGTAACCTCAGAGCTCAGCCCAGATCATCATCGCTATTATTTTAATTAATTTATTTTTTTATTTTAACCTTATTTTTATATATTCATATGCGTCTCTTTTGCTTTCAAATGCATACTTGACTTTTGGGAATTGCGTTTTGAGCTCTTTTATCCTTTTCTTAATTTCGGCTTTATCCTCTTTCTTTACTATAACTCTGTAAAGCAATTCTGCTATTTCTTCCATTTCAGAAGGCCCCATTCCAAGCCTAGTTATTTCTTGAACGCCCATTCTTATCCCGCCTGGGTTCTTAAAATGTCTTCCTGATTTAATATCCCCTGGAATCAGGTTTCTATTTACTATTATGTTAGCTTCTTCAAGTTCTTTCTCAACAACTCCTCCACCGCCGAAATCCCATACATCTATAACTACTTGATGAGATTTTGTGTATCCATGTTTCTCGCCAAGCACTTTAAACCCCTTTTCTGCTAGCGCTTCTGCTAATTTTTGAGCATTTCTAATAACATCTTTAGCGTATTGTTTCCCAAAAGCCAACATTTCAGCGAAAGCTATGGCTTTTCCCGCAACGTGATGTAAATGATGGTTAGATACGTTGCTAGGAAATACTGCGTTCTTCAATTTTTCTGCATATATTTCAAAACTCGCTATTACCCCTCCTTGAGGGCCTGGTAAAGTTTTGTGCGTGCTTCCTGTCATAACGTCTGCTCCCTCTTTAAGGGGTTGTTGAAATTCGCCACCTGCTATAAGCCCGAGCACATGTGCTCCATCGTACATTATAAATATGCCTTCTGATTTTAAATATGGCGCGAGGTCTTTTATTGGATGCGGAAATAAGAAAAGTGAGCCTCCAAATACAACCATTTTTGGCTTTTTCCCAGCGCTTTTCAACTTTTCAATCATAGTTTTAGTCTTATCTACGTCTATGTTCATCTCTTCAGGATCAAAAGGAAAGTTTTCAACGTTAAGCCCTCTTACAGCTCCTGCAGTTCCACCCAGTTCTTTTTTGCCGTAAGTTATATGACCTCCATTAGGTATCGCCAAAGATACTATTGTATCACCGGGCTCCGTAAAAGCTGTGTAAACAGAAAGGTTTGCAGTAACACCTGCTATGGGCCTAACATCTACATGTTCTGCTTCAAATAGCTTTTTGCCAAGCTCGATTGCTGTAAGCTCTACCTGATCTATGTATTTACATCCTGCATAAACTCTGTCACCTGGCCAGCCTTCAGCATACCTTGACATAAAATCGGTAATAATTGCTTCTTTGACAGCTTCACTTGGAACGTTTTCTGACGCTATAAGAGTTAAAGCCTCAGAAAACCATCTATGGTGTTCTTCTAATAATTCAAACACTTTTTCGTATTTTTCTTTTGCAAACTCATACTCGTCCATATAGCTATATGTTTAGGAACTCCCCCTTAAATAATTTTTACAAACAAGATAAAGTTCGCTGCTTTCTTTTCGGCTTGCTTTAGGTTTTGTAAGCTTTACGAATCCAAACTCCTTTCTGGCTCTATTTACAATATCGTTTACACCTTCGCCGTCAAAGATCTTGCAAACAAAGTTACCCCCTCTTCTTAAGGTTGACTCCGCTATTTCTAACGCTCTTTTAGCTAGCTGTATCTGTACGTACTGATCATGCTCCCAAACTCCTGAAACGTTCGGAGCAAGGTCAGAGATGACTACGTCAAAGTTGCTTAGATCAATTCTATCGTTTAATATATCTATTTGTAAAAACTTAACGTTTTCTAACTCGATTTTAAGGGGTCTTTTATCTACAGCATAAACTTCCCCTTCAGGCCCAACGAGTTTTGAAACAACTTGAGACCATCCACCAGGAGAAGCCCCTAGATCGAGAACCCTTTGACCGGTTTTAAATATTCCATACTTTTTATTTAATTCTATTATTTTAAATGCTGCCCTACTAACATAACCGGCCCTTTTGGCCATCTTTCGGTAATGATCCCTCTTTGCGTCTTCAGGTCTCATTTTTCCTTACCGAAACAAGGTGTTGTTGATATTCAGACATTACCCACCTTTCTATTTTAGTGCAGGTTCTTGGAGAAATTTCTCCTTCATCGTAACATTTTGAAAACAGGGGACACGTAATACACGGAGCATCTGCTATGCTTTCGACGCTTAAGGGTATAAGAAGGGGTTTTATCCTGTAGGTCCATCTACCATCTTCTAACACTCTTTCTCTTTTGATCAGCTTTCTTTTTTCTAACCTTGTAGCTATCCTAGATCCATCCCTGCTAGTAAGGTTCAACTTTTTCCAAAGTTCACTCTGAAGAATACCTTTGTCACCGCTTTCAATTACAAGCTTATAAACAAGGCTTATCAGATCGTCTTCCTTGCTTTCTCTGGGCATCGTTTTCTAATTTTTATCTGCTATTAAAAAACCCTTTCCCATTTTTAACGGTGGCGTTAACTTAAGGCTTATTTCTAGCTGGCACTTTCTGGCAAATGATTGTGCAAACCAGAAAAAATACCCAACAACAATTATCTTCTATGCCTTATTTCTCAAGTTTGAGCTTAAGAAAAGCTTCCCATGCACTTGAGCTGATAATAAAGAAGAGCCATGTTGCCGTTTGAAAATGGATACAGAAACATTCCTTTGTGCTTGATTCTTTTGATGCAGATAAGAAATACGCGAAAGTTATATTCATAGATGAGACAGAAATAAAAAGCTGAAGGAAAGCGTGGTTATTGGTTGCGTTTGAGCCCAACCCCAAGCATTCTTTTTCACATTAGCTGGAACCAGAACTCGCTGGATGCATATCATTTCATCATCAGGCTGATTAAAAAGTACGGAAAGAAGCCAGTATACACGGATGGAACTCTATGGTACGTAGATGCGTGCGGGTGGGCCGAGCTGATCACTTCGTTTAGAGCTTGAAGAACCTCTATCCCGTCTGAGAATGCTTCAGGGACTGCTTTTTATAATATTACATTAGAAGTTATCTGTATTTTTGACTATACATCAATGCCTTTTAGCACTGATTCCGCAAGAAGGTTTGCTATTTTTTCAAAATTTATGATAAATACATGAACATGCCTGCATACTGTGCCCTCCTGCCCTTGCCTGCGCTCTGCAGCTTCATGGACGTCTAATAAGTAATAAAACTACCTTGGACATTTGAAACAAAAGGGAACCTAGATCTCATATGATGGAAGTACCTAGCTAACAGACTTCCCTATCTTTCCTCTAAATAACGACAGCGGTATTGCCACCGTAGCTGTTGCCGCAGCAATCATTGCCCCTATATCAATAAGTTTTAATATTCCTTATGTTATTTCATATTGTGAGCTTATTCAGTTACGGAGGCTTAAGGATAGAGATACCTAAAGGATACGAGTTCGTTTACTACGCAACTTTCATTGCAGGCGAGTGGGATTTCCTGAACGTGAAAAACACTGACGTTGTGCTTGACGCTGGAGCTTTTGTAGGAGACTACACTGTAAAGGTGGCAAGAAAAGCTAAGGAAGTGGTAGCAGTAGAACCTTTGCCTTGGGCTTTCAAAATATTGAAGGAAAACGTAGAAATCAATCAACTAAAAAACGTTGTACTAGTCAATAAGGCACTTTACTCCGTTGATGGAGTTAAATTGAATATAAGCGATGAAGGCACAGGATCAAGGTTATCAGATGAAGGAATTGAAGTTGAAACTACTACTATAGAATCTTTAGGGAAATTCAGCGTAGTTAAGATGGACATTGAAGGGGCTGAAGGCAAAGTAGTGAAAGGAGACTGGTTAAACCATGTGAGAGAAATAGCAATGGAACTTCATGGTAAAGAGAACGTGAGGAAAATACCCGAAATTCTGAAGGAAAGAGGTTTTGAAATAAGGTTCATGAACAAGGGCCATATAGTCAAGAACACTATAAGGAACGTTATTCTGCACTTCCCATCATTCCTAAGAGCTGAAGCAAATACTAAAATATTTACTAAGTACTTGTTCACAAGGAAATATGAGGTACCTGCATTAACGAAAGAGGAATATAAGATCTTGTACGGTAGAATAAAAACGTAGAGATTGATTGCTCTTTAATAAACTGAATTTTTATGTCCTAGTTTTTCAAAATGGGTAAAAGTTTAACATATGAGCAATATCTTAATTTAAAAACGTCATGCAGTATTGTAGTTAACTGTTAAGCTAAGACAGCTTGCAGGAACTTCACGCTAAGGGTTATATACTTCATGCTCTCCATAATTCTCTACAACTTATGGATACTAACTAGGGTTGAAGTCCAAAGAACAGCCATAACAGTGTACTTTTTCAAGCATATTGTTTAAATGGAAATAATAATAGTAAGCGGACTGGGGCCTCCTGAATAAGAAATTAAATAAGCTAATATGAGGTCCTTAGTTTGAACTATAAGCTAAGGGCCAAAATTTGACCAAAAACAAAGCTATATGGTATTAAACCAATAGTTAATCAAAAACAAAAAATCAACAATTGTATTGCTAATTATAATTGAAATGCTGTACTTGCGGGAGTACTGGTTTATAAATCTAAAGTTAACAAGTCTCTAAAAGTATATTAAAATCATTAGAAGCAATGACATAATCAATTATCTCTTTAACCCAAGTCCCCGTTTCAGACCTTTTTCTTACTTCTTTCAAATATTCATTAAAAGAGATGTTAAAAGCTTCTTTCCAGTATTTATAACCTTCAGTTAGACTCTTCGCGGCCGTTTTGTGTTTAAAACACAATAACCCTTCTTCAGAATAAGATCCACAAACTATGCATTTTTTAGCTTGCTGCTTGGGCAATTCGGATTTGGACAAAACACCCAATCACCTCTTTTTATCAAGGGCCATCCGCAATAGCTACAGTTTTTCTTTGCAGATGCGAGCTTTCCTTTTCGTGGAAGAGGAGCAGATGCCCCGCACACACTGCATTTTAAATATCTTTTTCCTGCCTGGGATACATGTAGTATCAAATCGCCTTTGCCGCATACTGGACATTTTCCAAATGATTCGCCGGTTCCAGCTGCCAAGTACTTTTTTGTAAGTTCTACCATCTCCTCTGTGTATTTAGCTTTTTTTAATTCTTCTATTAGAAACATTGCGCTCTCTTTAAGTATTTCACTTGGATAAGCTTTTCCAAATTCAATGTCTTCCAAAGATTTTTCGAGCTTTCTTGTCATCTCGAGAGTTATTATCTGAGAAAAACTAAAGTATCTAGCTACGCTAAATCCTAGCTCTGTTATTTCTATCTTGTTGCCCCTTATGTATCCCCTTTTGTAAAGCGTTTTTATTATCTCCGCCCTTGTAGCCTTTGTACCTATCTCGTTAGTCTCCATCCATTCGAGGAGGCTAGACGGAGTATATCTTGAAGGGGGTTTAGTAAAAGTTAGTTCTACATTAACATCTTTTATCAAGATTTCTTCACCAATTGCAGCATCTGGTATGCTTTTCTCCCTTATTTCCCTAAAAGGATAAACTTCCAGCCATCCCTTATCGATCACGGCAGCTCCGTCAGCTTCTAAGTCAAACCCATCTGCCCTGACTTTTATGTACTTTTTCGCAACTCTGACGTTCCTGTAAAAAGAACTTATGAATCTTCTTGCAACAAGATCATAAATCTTATACTCGCTGCCTGTTAAATGTTGCAGTTCACCTGTTGGGTATATTGCGGGATGCGCGGGGTCATCCATAGGTCCCTCTACAGGATGAGACCTTGAGACGTTTCCTGCTTCTTTATATCTTTGTCCGAGTTTTGAAAGTATAGATCTATAATTTATTGTAGGCGGCAATTTCTGAGAACTTGTTCTAGGATAAGATATAAGGGCACTTAGATACAATTTCTCCAAAATTGAAAGCGATTCCCAAGGTTGAATTCCAAAAAGTCTGTACGCTTCTTTTTGCAGGTCTGAAAGATTAAAAGGATAAGGAGGTTTGATTTCTTCAATGTCTTTATCAAAAAAGACAACTTTGCCGTATTTTCCCTTTAATTTTTTTGCAACTTCAACTTCGTCTACGCTTTTTAAATTTGGACCTGAAAGTTCGAATTTCTGGCCCCTAAGTTCGCCTATAGCTTTAAACTTCCAGTATGGTTTTGGTACGTATGAATTTATTTCTGATTCCCTGTTATAAATTTCAATTAAAGTAGGGCCCTGTACCCTGCCTATGCTCAGACTTAAACTTTTACCTGTACTGCGCCTTACCTCATTCATTAAAAGGCGGGAAAGGCTTATACCCCATATATAATCAATATAATGTCTTGTTCTTCCTGCGTCGGCCATAAGCCATTTTTCTCGCGACAAAAGGCTGTTAAAGCTTTGCTTTAACTCTTCTACCGTTAATGTCGAAAACTTAGCCCTTTTAACGATCTTTTCAAAGCCTCCGTTATACTTTACTATGTTATATCCTATGGTTTCGCCTTCAATGTCATAGTCACACGCTATAATAATTTCTGATGATTCTTTAATGAATTTTTTTATCACATTCAAAAGTTTTACAACGTAGCCATCTGCTACCGGAACCCATTCGACGTCTAATACTGGAAATAGACTCAGCTCTGCAACGTCTGTTTTTAAAGTATAAATATGCCCCCTTGCTGGTATTACATAAATCTTTGTAGAATTCCATAAACCTGTGTAAACGGGGACTCCGTCCACAGAAAGCTTTTTATAAGAAGGATCGAGCGCAAATGCTATTCTTTTTGCAGCATCGTTTTTCTCTGCTATTATTAAAATGGGCCGGGCCGGATTCGAACCGGCGACCTCCGCCGCGTCAAGGCGGTGTGCTGACCAGGCTACACCACCGGCCCCTAACACTTTACTTCTTAGCTCCTAATTCTCTGTTCTGAAGCCTTAAAGCTTTACTTCCGCACTTTCTGCATCTTACCGCAGAAATTGAGTTTTTAGCTCCGCACTTCATGCATATTTTATGCATTAATTTTCTTTGAACTGCTATCTGCCTTTTAACTGGATCAGCTATAGGCATAATAACGCTCATATGGTTGTCGTTTATAAACTTTTTAGAGATTTCCAATTTTTAACTTCTTTTTACTTTTCCAAACATTTTACTCTGAGATGCATAATTATTTACTAAATCGTAAAAATCTATAATGATCATAACAAACGCTACATTAATATGTAAATAATTATCAAAGTTATCATATGCAAAGAGAACCTGTTAAAGATATAGTTCTTGAAAAAAATGACGTTCCGTTCAGTTTATTGAAAAAGATGTCCAAAGCGGGAGGATTCTCAGGTAGAGAGATGGGTGAAGCCTTGGATTATCTAAAAGAGCTTTTTAAAGGAGATTATGGAAAAATCTTGACATTCCCGGCTGATATAATAGCGACTGGACTTAGAGGCGTGATAACGCAGCTAATAAAATTAAAAAAATTTGACCTTATAATAACAACATGCGGAGCACTAGACCATGATATAGCTAGAAGCTTTTCAGATTACTATAAGGGTTCATATTTTGAAGATGATGTAAAACTAAGAAAAATTGGAATTCATAGGCTAGGAAATGTATTTATCCCATTAGAAAATTATGGTCCTTTAATAGAAAAAAAGATGCAAGAGCTTTTGAATTCAGAATATTCTCAAATCAAAAAAACTTCAACTTATAAACTTATATGGGATATAGGAAAGATGATAAATAACGAATCCTCTTTTCTATACTGGGCTTTTAAAAATCAGATACCTGTAATAGTCCCAGGGATAACTGATGGAGCTGTTGGGTATCAGCTTTGGCTTTATAAACAATCACATAGGGATTTTACGATAGATGTTCTTGAGGATGAACAGCTTATCTCCGATTTTATATATTCTCATAAAAAGCTAGGGGCGCTTATAATTGGCGGAGGCATCTCAAAGCACCATGCAATATGGTGGTCACAATTCAGGAATGGACTTGATATAGCAGTTTACATTACAACTGCATATGAGTATGATGGAAGCCTTAGCGGCGCGCTTACAAAGGAGGCAATCTCATGGGGAAAAATAAAACCTCGCGGAAAACATGTAACAATACACGGCGATGCAACAATCATTTTACCGTTTTTGATACAAGGGGCTCTATATGGCTAAGGTATGACTTCAGTGGAATCCAGCGTTGGATCGTATTTAAATAAATTCTTGTTTAAAATCCCGCTTTTTATGTAACGATCTAAATACTTTGTCATATCGATAACTTCTTCTATAGTTTTTCTTGTAATTTCATCAAGATCATAATAAAGCGATTGCCATAGGTTTCTGCCTTCCATTAATGAGTACAAACATCTGCCCCCGCAGTACCTAAAGTATTTGCACGTTTTACACATTGTCGGAATTTCTATTTCTTTTAATACAAACCCTTTGTTAACGCTTCCTAGTTCTGCCCATTTTTCAAAAACTGCTATAGGACAGGCGAGTACCCTACCATCCGTTGTTATTGAAACTGATCTGTAACCTGCGCCACATGGCGGACCTTTATAACCTTCAAAATAATGTGCTGAAAGTATACCTAAAAAAGGAATTATACCCAAAACTTTACCTTTCGAAGCGTAGTTCAAAAATTTTTTCTTGAGCTTTTTTATGCCCGGTATATAAGAACTTTCAGCCCAGCTCTTTATGTTCCATCTTTTGCTCCATACAGCGTTAAGCTGCCAGTGAACGTACTTGAAGCCTACAGAAAAAAGGTGCATAACATCTTTATATATGTCGGTATACTGGGTCACTGTCATTCTAGCTATAATTTTTTCTATGCCGATCGAGTTCAGAACCTTAAAGCTTTTTAAAACTTTATCGTAAGTTCCCTTTCCTCTAAACCTATCTGTAGTCTGCTTTTTCCCATCTATAGAAAGCAGGACTACGTTCATATTTTTCCAGTAGCTTTGTGGAAGATTTTGAATATTGGTCCCGTTTGTTTGAATGCCAAACCTTTTAGCTTTTATATTATCCATTACATTCATTATAAAATTTGGATTAAGCAAAGGTTCTCCACCATAAAATATTATAACAGCTTCTGGATCAGATTCTATTTTTTCTTTAAGCGCTTTCAGATCATACTTGACGCTCCAAGGAACCACATTGGGGTCAAAAGATCCACCACAGTACGAACATTTAAGATTACACTCCCCAGTAGTATATATTAACCATAACATTGTGAACTATAAAGAAAAAAATAGATTTAAAAATAAATTTACAGTTTTCCTATGTCGTCTGGTACTCTGATCTTTATTACCGGCTGTCCTTCTTCCCAGTTAGCAGGAATTATATCAAACTCTTCAGGTTTTGCTGGATGCTCATATATGTACTTTAATCCTTTCAAAGCGTTAAGCACGTGTCTCACATCTTTCCCAAGTCTATCGTTAAAGACTGATATGTATTGAACTATTCCATCAGGGTCTATTATAACTGTACCCCTTTTTGTCATTCCTGTGTCAGTGTTCAGAAAACCATAAACTGTAGCGATGTCTTTTCGTATGTCCTCTACGAGAGGGTACGTAACCTTCTTTACCCTTGGACTTGTTTCCCACCAAACCTTGTGAGAGTATATGGAATCCTCGCTTATTGCCAAAATTTCAGCGTTAAGCGCTTTAAATTTGTCGTAATATGCCTGAAAAGCTTCGAGATCGGTAGCGCATACAAAAGTAAAATCTCCTGGATGGAAAGTTAATACTACCCATTTCCCTTTATAATCGCTCAGTTTTATTTGCTTTATTTTTTTCTCGCTAGGAAAGAATGCTTTTGCAGTAAAATCTGGAGCGGGTTTACCTACTTCTATCATCAAGTTTAAAAAAGATGCAGACGCTTATAAGATTTTTTAAAACTTTTTTACTAAAATCGTAAAAAGTTTATTTTTTTAGCTCTCTTATAGCTGATATTATGTACAAAACATATATTATGAAAAAGATGATGAATATTATAAACATAATTTCTGCAGTTACCGATACAAGGTATGCTGGTTTCCCTCCAATAAATATAACTGGAAACGGAAAAATGAAAAATGAAAAAGCGTACCCAAATGATTGGTTAGAAGCATAAAGCATACCAGCAAAAACAAAAGACATAAAACCAACTAGTATAAATATAAATCCCAAAAGGATTATAACGTCAGACTTGTTCATTCAACAAATGAAATAAAAAAGTTGAATATTAGTCTATCTTTATTTTTAATAACCCTTTGCCATTTCCCGTATCATCATTTTCACATCGTCGCTTAGAGGATACATGACTGGGCACGTAGCTCCTGAATCTATGTATTCACGTACTTTTTTTCTAACTTGATCTGGCGTGCCAGTAGCTGTTAGCATTTTAACAATGTTATCAGGTATTATGGCTTTTGCCCTCTCAAGCCCTCCTGGCTCTGCGGGCCATCCTCCTAGAGCTTTTTTAACGTCCTCTATTAGGCTTTCTGGCACACCGCTTGCCTTCATTATGTGCGGCTGTTGCCCAAGGTACATAGAAACAAGAGTTTTTGCTCTATCTATAGCTTTATCTTCATCAAGATCCATCGATACAACTATTAGCTGCGGTCTGTCTATTTCTTCAAGCTTTCTTTTTGCTTTTTGAGCTCCTTTCTTTATACTTTCAATTGCTTTTCTGTTATACTCAGGGGAAACGAGATAATTCAGCAAAACGCCATCCCCTATCTCCCCAGCTAGCTCAAGCATATCAAAGCCTGTTGCTCCTATATATATAGGAATATTTCTGGGCGTCCTTGGACCATATACAACGTCAAGCTCTATATCTGACACGTTAACAAACTCGCCATGGTATGTAACGCGTTCCATTTTAAACAGTTTCTTAAGAACAGTTACATATTCCCTCATGGCTTTAAGAGGCTTTTCCCTCTTTACGCCCACCTTTGAAGCCAAGGGTTCCCACCACGCACCAATTCCTAAGATAACTCTTTCGGGCGCTAATTCGTAAAGCGTACTAAAAGTTGCAGCCATAAGACCAACGTTTCTTGTCCAGTTGTTTACAACACCGCTGGCTATTTTAATCTTTTGTGTGTTCGATGCTACAGCGGCCATTGGGACGATTGCATCCCTTGCGAGCCTTGACTCAGCGAACCATACAGCTTCAAAACCGTTTTGTTCTGCATATTTAGAATATTCTATTTCATCCCTTATAGGGTGTTTGTCCTGCATATAAAGAGCTAACCTTACGCTCATTACATTAGCTTAAATATTAAAATATTTAAGCATTAATACATACAGCATATGTCATCGATTGAAATAAAAGATTTGATAATTACGGCATTAAATGAAGGTTTTCAGATTCATCCAGATCTAGTTAAAGTTTTAGAAGATCAGCCAGAACTCATACCGCGTGTTATTGAAGTTATTAGAAAGAAAAAAGAATATGATCCTAACAACTTTACTATCACTCTTAAAGATATAGAGAGTTTTGGGCTAAACCTTGAAATAGATAAAACAAATTTAATAATAAACTCTGAAAGATCTCTTTCAGATGGCATGCAGGTTTCAACATATGAAGAGTTAAACATAATGCTAAACGACAGGCTTAAAAAAATGAAAGAACTTTGGTTAAAAAGACCGAACAAAATACCCCTTTTTAATATAAATTATATAAAGAGCAAAGGTAAAGATGAAACGTGGGCGTTTGCTCTTATATTACAAAAAATTAGTAACGATGATTACAAAATACTTGCTGATGATGGAAAAGGTGTATTTAAATTAAAAGTTTTTTCTAAAAAGATTTTTGACGAAATCATACCTGGATCATGCGTGGCACTAAAAATTAACCCAGAAGATTTTTCTGTGACAGATTTTGAAGATGTTGAATTTCCAGAAGTAAAAAGAAAAAAATTAAAAGGAAAGATAGCGCTGGTAAGTGACCTTATGATCGGTTCAAACAAAGTAGAGCATTTGTTTGATTCTTTAAAAGCGATCAAACCTGATGGTATCTTTTTCCTTGGGAATTTAGTTGACTCTCTAGCTTATATAAAAAACGGCGTATCGCCGCTTGAAGGCTATAAAAAGCTCTCAGAGTTTCTATCAACATTGCCAAAAAGGATATTAAAAGTTATAATTCCAGGACATGCGGATTTTACTGGGAAGGCATTACCTCAAAAACCTGTTAGCTATAAGATTGCAAAAGATCTTTACTCTACTCAGAACGTCAGGCTATTAAGCAACCCTTCATATTTAACCATTGAAGGATCAAGCTTTCTATTGTATAACGCGTACTATATGTTCAAAACGGCCGGGATGACTGAAGAATATGCAGTAAAGAAACTTCTGAAGACCAGACACCTTGCACCTACTGTAGGCTCGATCCCCATTGTTCCATCTATTTCAGACAAGTTAATTATTGAAGATGTTCCAGAACACTTTTTCTTAGGAGGTGGAAAAGAAAAAATAGATCTAATTTACAGAGGTGTTTGGAGCGTTGGAGTACCAAGTATAAAAAATTGTGGTTGCTATGCATTTCTTAACCTAGATAAAGAAAGCACTGAATGGATAACAGTCGATTAAAAATTAGGCAGTAAGTTAACGACACCAAGGTTAGAACAGAAAAGCTAAAATATAAGAACTGAATATAATAACTTACGAGGTGAAGATTAGTGGCCAAGAAGAAGAAAGCTGAAGAGAAAAAGGAAGAGAAAAAGGAAGGCCAACAACAGTCTTCATAAGAATTTATTATTTTAACTGATCTAAATCGATATTTATTATATTTTTTATTGCAAGTCTTACATCAGACGCTTTAATTGTTTTTCTTCCTGCATGATTTGCCAACTCATTGGCCTGTTTGGCTATTTTTTCTCCATAAATTTGAAAAAATTTTGCAAGCTCTCTTACGGCTTCATCACTAACCCTTTCAGCACCACTTTTTTTAAATATTCTGTATATCTGTGCATAAGATAACTCGCTTTCCATATTAATAAAAAAGGAAAAAGGGATTATAACGTTTGCTATTTAGATTTTCTAGTAGCAGAAACTAAATGTAGCACATCCCTGTCTTTGATGCGGTATGTTGGCGGAAGCCTAATTCCTGTTCTAATATCTATAGCATAAAGCAATCCAACAGCAAGCTCGCTATGAATTATTTCGGCAAGGTCTTTTACAGTGCTTCCATCGGGCACTAGATAAGCGTCAGGAAGCACGTTACCTTTTTTGTCTGAAAGCTTTTTAGGATCTGCGACTGGATATACTACGTTCATCCTAAGAAGTTTAAAAACAGCAACATTTAAGGCAAACTGCGTACCTGCACGCATCATTTCTCTTATCAGAAACTTGTTAAAGAAATCTAAGGCCTTTTTTTCGTCCTTAGATAAATTAGAACTGTCTATTACTAAGAAATTTTCTTCAGCTGGATTATACCTAACCGTACCTTTCTGTTCAGCCCTTTTAAGTAACAATTCGAGGTTAGCGCTTACAGGCACTATTATCTTGTCCTTTATCTTGTCTTTAAGCTGCTTAAAACCGCTATCAGCCACTGGTATATCCATTTTATTAGCTACTATCAAAGTAGGTTTTGAAATATCGCGAAGCAAAGAAGCTAAACGCCAAAGTTTTTCATCACTCATGCTTCTGAAGTCGTATACACTTACCCCCATATCTTCGAGTGCTTGAATGATATGAAGTTTTGTTATTTTTACGCCAGCAAGAGTTTCATAAACTACGTTTATAGCTTGCTGCTCATTCTTTGTTGTTTCTATCTTTTTTAGTATTTTATCTAGGTTGTTTTCTAATAGGTTTTTGTACCACTGGACTATTTCTCCTTCTATTTCCTGATAATCTCTAAATGGATCACCTGTGCCAGGCTCAGCTATTCTTCCATCTTCATCTATGCTACCTGACGCATCTACAACATGAATAAAGGCATCAGCTTTCATGGCTTCAGATAAAAACCTAGTACCCAAACCCCTTCCATAGCTTGCGCCCTTTATCAAACCTGGTAAATCTATTATTTCTATGGGTATATACCTCCATCCATCGATGCATTTTGAGTTTATTGGGTTATCTATTACACCAAATTCTTTATGTACACAAGGAGATGTAACGTAAGTCGTACCAGATACCGGATTTTGAGTTGTAAACATATAGTTACCTATAGGTTCATTTCTGCCAGTAACAGTGTTAAATATCGTAGTCTTTCCTGCATTTGTCTTTCCAATAAGGGCTATTTTTACGCCCATCTTAATTTTTATTTGATAAAAACCATGTTAAATAAGTTTCTCTAGTGACTTTGTAATTTTTGTCTTAAAAATATGGGGATTTCAGAGGGTCGAGATGCCACCTTTACGCCAGCTTCTTGGAAAGCGTTTATTTTACTCTGAGCTGTGCCTTTGTTACCTGTTATTATTGCGCCTGCATGCCCCATCCTTTTTCCAGGCGGCGCATATCTTCCAGCAATAAAAGCGACTACAGGTTTGTTCACTTCTTTTTTTATTATTTCGGCTGTTTCTTCTTCAGCTGTCCCGCCTATTTCGCCTACAACTACTATAGCTTTAGTTGATTCATCTTGTTGAAACATCCTTACAACCTCCTGCATAGTTGTACCTACAACCTGATCGCCGCCTATTCCTATAACAGTAGTTTCACCAAGACCCGCCTCGCTAATTGTGTTTACTATTTCGTAGGTTAGGGTTCCGCTTCTAGAGACAACTCCAATTGGACCCGGCTTAAAAATTGAATTTGGCATTATGCCTAATTTAGCTATGCCTACAGAAGTTATCCCAGGCCCGTTTGGTCCAACTATTCTTGCCCCCATGAGCTTAGCGTAAAGTTTCAGTTTTGTCATGTCATGGAAGGGTATGTGCTCTGTTATTATCACTATAAGCTTTATACCTGAATCTATGGCTTCTATCACAGCATCGGGAGCATATGGTGCAGGAACAAAAACCACGGACGCTTTTGCCCCCGTTTCTTTTACGGCATCTTTTACAGAGTCAAAAACTGGTATGCCGTTGACGCTCGTACCACCTTTTCCTGGAGTTACACCACCCACTATATTTGTTCCAAAAGCTTTCATCTGAGACGCGTGAAAGCTTCCTTGATGGCCTGTTATACCCTGAACAATAACTGGCAAACCTTTTTCTGTAACTATTATGGCCATTTTTCATTCACCAGCAAGCTTGACTACACGCTCTACAGCTTCGTCCAAGTTAAGCATTGATTCTATTTTGTTTTCTAAAAGTATTTTTCTCCCTTCTTCTTCGTTTGCCCCTCTTATTCTTACTACGAGTTTGAACTTTGGTTTTAGTTCATTAATAGCCTGTACTACGCCCCTTGCTACTGTATCACACCTAGTTACTCCTCCAAATATATTTATAAAAAGAACCTTGTTTGTGACCTTTGAAGCGAGCTCTATTGCCTGAATTACTTTTTCCGGATCATCAGTGCCTCCAAGATCAAAAAAGTTTGCTGGCTTACCCCCTGCCTGGGCTATAAGATCAATAGTAGCCATATTAAGACCTGCTCCATTAGCTATTATCCCTATATCGCCTTCAAGTTTTACAAATGATAACCCTTTTTTCTTCGCTTCTATTTCTATTTCATCTAGCCCGAAATACCTTACAGGTATATCTTTATGTCTAAATAGGGCATCGTCTTCTATAGTTATCTTTGAATCGAGCGCTATAAGGCCATTGTCTGTCAAACCTAACGGGTTTATTTCAGCCAGTGATGCATCTAACCGATCATATATGTTATACAGGCCTGACAGAATTTTTCCCATTTCCTGCGCCTGTTCTGGTGTTAGATTAAGAAATTTTGAAAGTTCCCTTTTTAAGTATTCAGTTACTCCAACAAAGGGGTTTATCGGTTTCTTGTATATTTTTTCCTGAGGAACTGAGTTTATATCAACTCCACCTTCAGCTGACGCCAAGACTACAGGCATTTCCGAACTTCTATCGAGAGTTACACTGATGTAAAGTTCCTTTCTAACATTATATGCTTTTTCAAGAATAAATTTTTCAGCCCTGTATCCATCGAAGTCTATGTTTTTTATTTCTTTCATAGCCTTTATAGCTTCTTCTTTATTATTTACTATCCTTACCCCTCCTCTTTTACCTCTTCCTCCAGTAGGAACTTGTGCTTTTATGACCATCTTCTCATTAAAATCAGGTATGTCTTTTTCATCTGAGACAACTAAAAATTTTGGGACTGGTATCCCGTACTGCTTGAATATGGTTTTTCCTTCGTACTCCAGCAGATCTACCATAACTTAACAAAAGCCTTTGGGGTTTAAAAAATTAATGGTAATTGACTTTTTATGAAACTTTAGTAAAAAATTAAATTGCGATTAAAGTGTATGTTCCTAATGCAAGTAGAAAAGCCATAAGCATTACTATTATCATGTTAATTATCCACTGAAACCTCTTAACATGCAGCCATTCTATAAGGACAACTCTGAGCCCATTAAGCCCGTGTATAACAGCAGCGTAAAGCAACAATCCAAAAACTATCCTATAATATGTAAGGTTATGAAGAACATATGAATAAGTAAGTACTTGATCAAAGGTTTTTCCGGTTAGTGGGCTTACAAGTAACAAGTGGAAAGTTAGTACAAATATCATTATTAAAGCCAAAGCATACATCAGTATCATGTTCCACGATTCCTTTAAAAGGCTGTATTTGCTTGGCATTCTTTTCACCTCAGATTATACCGAGCCCCCACAAAAGGTAAATCCCGGCCCATATCCATAGAGCAACTACTATCACTACTATAGTGTATATTGCAATTTTTTGGTTCCTGCTTAGAGATGTTGGTGTATAAGGATATTCTGGAAGTACAGGCTTTCCAAGCAGCATTCCAAAAGCTTCATTTAGAATTAACCTTAAGCCATTTGCACCATGGTACAGCGCAGAACCAGCTATTATCCAGAGTCCTATTTTTTCCCATATCCCAAGGCTACTAAGCAAAGCCATTGTTTGTTGCCAAGCAACGGGACCTAAAGCTAAATGATAAATTTCAAATACATGAGCAATAAGGTATAGAATTAATATTACGCCCGTTATTCTGTGAAGCGTATACGTATATCTTTCTAAGTTAAATTTATATGGCCGAAGACTTCTCAAAAGACCTGACTTATACCTTTTTTCTTCTTTTTCTTTCTCCATATTCATTCACCACCTTCTATTTTAAAGTCAAAAGGCGGAGGCTTAGGCGCATTTGCGGGCGGAGGCTTTTGAATTAGTTCAGCCGGTTTTACAGATGCCTTCTTTTTATGGAGCAACCTATATTTAAGCACCTCTTTCTTTAAATATTGTATTGCTTTTGCTGGGTCAACGCCCTTTGGACAAACGTAGCTGCATGCTCCCGCAAAATGGCATCTCCAGACTCCGTGCGAATCATCTAAAATTTCGATTCTCTCTTCAAAACCTTCATCCCTTGGATCTGCAATGTACCTATAAGCCTGAGCCAGTGCTTGGGGTCCCAAGAACAATGGATCTATGGCTACAGTTGGGCATGCTGCGAGACAGAGTCCACACATTATACAGTAATCAAACTGAACAAAAGTAAGGTTTTGATCTGGCGTTACTTTAAATTCCATAGGCGCCTCCTCTAATTCTTGTGGGTTCTTTCTTATCATCCACGGTTTAACGCTTCTGTGTTTGTTTACAAAGTCTGTAAGGTCAACGACAAGATCTTTTATTACTTTATAATTATAAAGGGGTTCGAGCCTTATGCTTTCTGTTTTTAGCTCGCTTATTCGTGTCTGACATGCAAGAGCTGGTAAACCGTTTATTACCATTCCGCAGGATCCGCAAGAACCCATCTGACAGGACTGCCTGAATGCAAGAGTATGGTCATGTTTTTCCCTTATCCTGTTAAGAATATCGAGAACAGTGTCAGAAGGCTTGGCATCGACTTCGTAATCCTGCCACCATGCCTTTTGCCCATCAAACCTTCTTATTCTAACCTTCATTTTTAATACACCCTCGCAACCGGTTTCCACATAGTGATCTTTACAGGTATATAAGAAAATAAGGGGCCTTCAGCTCCCTTTAAAGCAATCGTGTGCTTGAGCCAGTTTGCGTCGTCCCTGTTAGGATAGTCAAGACGCGCGTGGGCACCTCTGCTTTCAGTCCTCAGGAGAGCTCCACGAGCTATTACTTCTGCTATATCTAGCATAAAACCTAGTTCAAGCGCATGTTCTAAGTTATAATTAAATATTCTGCTTTTATCGCTCAGTTTTATGTACTTATACCTTTCTTTAAGTTCCTTTATTTTAATTACTGCTTTTTCCAAATCTGAACCTGTTCTGTAAACATGCACATACTTTTCCATCGTATCTTTAAGTTCATCCTTTATTTGATATACATCTTCCCCACCGCTTTCTTTGCCCAAAATTTTTCCGAATATTCTGTCTTCTTCAGCTAGTAGAATGTTTTGGCTGGGGTTTGGCAAAGCTGGTCTTTCTTTTTCAATATAATTATAAACATCATTGCCAACTATATAGCCATATACAAGGCACTCGTTTGTTCCGTTCGAACCTAGCCTGTTCGAGCCATGTATGCTTACACATGCAGCCTCTCCTGCTGCCCAAAGTCCTTTAACAGGAGACCCGTTGGCGTTAAGAACTTTACCATCTATGTCAACATGAATCCCACCCATATTATAGTGTACCGTTGGCCTTATTGGAAGAGGTTGATCTACAATGTCTATTCCTAAGTATTTAAGACCTATCTCCCTTATGAAAGGAAGCCTTTCTTCTATCTTTTCTTTTCCAAGGTGCCGCATGTCAAGCCATACGTGATAAAGCCCACTATTATCATCATAAATGCCTCTCCCTTCCATTATTTCTTTCATTATAGCCCTAGAAACTATATCCCTAGGAGCAAGCTCCATTTTGCTTGGGGCGTATTTTTTCATAAACCTTTCACCATCTTTATTAATAAGGTAAGCGCCCTCCCCTCTTGCGGCCTCTGTAATAAGTATCCCTCTTGGCACTAATCCTGTTGGGTGGAACTGTACAAACTCCATATCTTTAAGCGGTAAACCGGCGTTATAAGCAAGTCCATATCCGTCGCCCGTAGAACTGGCTGCCATAGACGTAATCCTGTAAAGCTGACCTGCCCCTCCTGTAGCTATAACTCCTGCCTTAGCCCTAAAATACCTAAAGTTGCCTGTTTTAAGGTCTATAGCTGTAAAACCTTTAAATTCATTATTTTCAATTACGATTGAGGTAACAAAGTTTTCATCGAATCTGTCCCAGTTTTCATACTTTAATAAGGTATCATAAAGAGCTCTCATCTCAAAGAAACCTGTCTTGTCCTGAGCGTACGTTGCTCGAGGAAAACTTAAACCTCCGAACCACCTCTGTTCTATCCTTCCATCAGCCCGTCTGTTCCAAGGTACTCCCCATCTTTCTATAAGCCTTATTTCTTGAGTTGCTATGTGAACGAACCTCCACACAGCATCCTGATCAGCTAAGAAATCGCTACCCTTTATAGTATCCCAAGCCATCAGTTCAAAACTGTCACCTTCTTCAGGGTATAAAACCGCAGAAGTCCCACCTTCTGCTGATACAGAATGGCTTCTCATAAGATAAAGCTTAGAAATTACAGCCACCCTTAAACCTAGTCTTCCCTTATCCCTTCTTAACACTTCAATGGCTGTCCGAAGCCCTGCGAGCCCTGTTCCAACTATAGCTACATCGTAATCTAAAGTTTCCATCCAATATCTTTTCTCCTAGGTGCTTTTATTTATTACTTTATCGAAAAATGAACGTACAGTTTATTATTTTGATACTTATAAAGTTAAAATTATAATGAAAAGCATAGATATAGCTCAAAAAAAGATAATTGAAAGAACAGCTATTGCTAGTGGTTTCATAAAATTATCAAAAGAATCAATTTTAAGAATAAAAGAACATAAAATAGAAAAGGGTGATCCTCTTTCAGTTGCAGAATTAAAAGCTATAGAAGCGGTCAAAGATACTGCGCGCGCTATAGCTTTCTGCCATCCAATACCTATTGAATATACAGAAGCGCACTGTGAGCTAAGGGAAGATGGTGTAGAAGTTACTGTCACAGTTAAAGCACAAGCAAAAACTGGCGTAGAAATGGAGGCACTTTATGGCGTTTCAGTTGCTCTCCTCAACATATGGGATATGGTTAAAAAGTATGAGAAAGATGAAAACGGGCAATATCCTTATACTGAAATAGGAAACATAAGGGTTATTAAAAAGATCAAAAACGATTCTACGGTTTAACTTTATAGGGTTAAGGGGCGAAAGTGCCCTTCTTTAATAGATAGCCCATTACAAAAAGATTTATAAAGAAATTTTATAATTTGATGGCCTAAATGGGCTTTCCCTATGTAAATTATGCAAGACTCCGGTGATGATTTTATCAATAAAGTGTTACACATGTAAGCATACCGATGAGCTGGCAACTTATGCAAGTAAGGTTAGGGTAATTCATTCTAAAGGTACAAGCTTTATAAAACCGTATTAAATTATTATTGCAAGATGAGCGAGTTTACGGATATGTATTACTTTGGAATAATAACAGTTAGCACTTCAAGATTTTACTCTGAAAAAGCCGTAGACGAAAGTGGACTGCTAGCTTCAGCAATAATAAGGAATTCAGGATACAAAGTTTGTTGTAGATCTTTGGTACCAGATGACAAGTTGGCAATAACAGGATCTTTAACTTCTATGTTGTTTAATTTTAAACCAGATGTAATACTTCTAATTGGAGGGACAGGCCCATCAAAAACAGATTTTACAGACGAGATAGTCTTTAAAATTTCTGAAAAGCTTATTTTTGGGGTATCTGAAGAGTTCAGGAGAAGGAGCTATCAAAAAATAGGGCCTAGGGGGTTGCTAGGAAACATGAGCGTTGGGTTAATCAATGATTCTGTAATAGTTTCGTTGCCAGGATCACCTGATGCTGTAGAAGAAGGGTTAAAGGTATTTATGGAAATTCTACCACATATAATGGAGGTAAGAAGGGGAAAAACACATGATAAAGGAAATAATGTGGGTTGAAAAGTATAGGCCTCAGAAGCTTGATGAAATCGAAGATCAAGAAGAAATAGTGGAGAGATTAAAGGGGTTTCTTAAAAAGCCCGAAGATATGCCACATCTTTTGTTTGCTGGACCACCCGGCACAGGAAAAACTACTGTTGCTTTCTGTTTGGCTAGGGAGATACTTGGGGAAAACTGGAAAAACTATACTCTTGAGCTTAATGCTTCCGATACAAGGGGTATAGATACTGTAAGGACCACGATAAAGAACTTTACGAGGTTTGTAGACAAATCAGTAGGCATACCATACAGGATAATAATACTTGATGAGGCTGATGAAATGACTTCCGATGCTCAGACAGCGTTAAGAAGAATCATGGAAGAATCTTCAGCAAACGCAAGATTCATAATAATAGCTAACGTTTCAAGCAACATAATAGAACCCATACAGAGCAGATGCGCTATATTTAGGTTCAAGAGGCTTGATGAAGAATCCGTTATAAAAAGGCTACAGTTCATTTGCAATAATGAAAAGGTTAAGTGTAGCGTTGATGCTTTGAAGTTAATATATCAGATAAGTGAAGGCGATATGAGAAAAGCAATAAACCACCTTCAAGAAGCGGCGGCCCTTGGTGAAGTTAACGTAGAAAATGTAAAGGCAACAATTACTATAACTAGAGAAAGCGATGTTAACGGTATGGTAGAAGCTGCGATTTCTGGAGATTTTAAGAAAGCGCGGGAAATACTTTATAAACTAATAATGATATATGGGTTGCCTGAAACTGATATACTAAAGATGATGTTTTCAGCTATTAACGGTAGGAAAGACGTTGATCTTGCCCTTGCAGCTAAAATATTTGCAGAATATGATTTTAGACTTATACAGGGCGCACATCCCGATATACAGCTTTCAGCGTTACTAGCAGAGCTGAGCTCTATAATAAAGAAAAAGGATTAATTTGATGTTATTTATCCTAAGTGTTAAGACCTTAAGGTTAAATATTACTAAAAAACCAGCTAGTAAACAGGTTAGGCGATGAGTTATGAAAATACCTAGAGGATTAAGGGATTATGACCCGGAAGTTTATGAAAAGTTAGAAAAGATACGGGAAAACTTTGTTATGCTTTCTAGGTCTTACAATGTAAAACTGATGGAACCTTCTTCGATGGAATTTTTAGAAACACTAAAGGCTAAAGGCGGAGAAGAAATAATAAACGAAATATATGCATTTAAAGATAAATCAGGCAGAGATCTTGGGCTTAGATTTGATTTAACTGTTGGAATAACTAGGTATATATGTGAAAGGAGGGATATTCCTCTCCCAGTTAAGCTTGGGGCTTTTGCAAGTATGTGGAGATACGATGAACCACAAAAAGGAAGGTACAGATGGTTTTACCAATGGGATCTAGAAGTTTATGGAGATAAAACCCCTGAATCATATGCTGAGGTTCTTTCATTTACGTATAAAATGCTAAAAAGTTCTGGAGTCAAAAAACCTATAATTTTTATAAGCGACAGACGAACTGTCGAAGCTGCTATTAAGGATATAGCTGGAGAAAAATTCAGCGTGGACCTTCTAAGGGCTATCGATAAACTTGGTAAAAAGAGCGAAGAGGAAATTGTTTTGGAATATGAAAAAAAAGGTTACACGCGAGATCTTATAAGAAGTGTTCTTGAAGTTTCAAAGGCCGATGAAAATTCGAGCGTTGTAAAAAAATATATTAAGCCAGAACTGTTAGAAGTTAGGGATCTGCTTAAAGCCCTTAATGTTCCAGTCAAGATAAACTTTAAGATAGTAAGGGGTCTTGATTATTATACGGACATAGTGTTTGAAGCCTATGACGAAGAGAACCTCGATTTAGGCGCAATAGCTGGAGGAGGAGGTTACGATTCTTTGCCCGTTTTGTTCGGAAGAGAAGATCTTAAAGCTCTCGGGGTTGCTGGTGGTGTAGATAGGCTTCTCTTAGCTTCTCAACTGAACCAAGAAACTGAACCATTGATATATGTGGTTTATGTCAATGAACTTAAATCAGAAGCCTTTAAAATTACAGAAAAGCTAAGGGATGAGGGTTTTAGAAGCGATCTCGCTCATAAAAATAGATTGAATGAACAGCTTTCAGAAGCAGAAAGAAATGGTGCTTCTCTTGTATTGCTTGTACTTCCTCGCGAATTTTCAAGAGGTATATTAAAAGTTAAGGAAATGAAGACCAGACAGGAATTTGAAATAAGTAAAGAAGATTTAGCCACTCAGATAAATAAATTTTTAACTTCATCCAAATCTTAAAAATTATATGTTACCACCAGTAACAAAAGCAACTGCCTTTGAATCTTTTGGTAAGTCATATTTTAATAGGCCGGCATATGCAGCAGCGCCTCCAAGCTCAGAGCACACTTGCGCTAGTTTGTATATTTCTTTTACAGCTTTTGCCATCTCTTTCTCGCTTACAGTTATAACGTCCCCGTTTGTAGCTTTAACTGCTTCATTTGCTTGATCTGAATATGTTGGAAGACCTACAGCTATAGCGTCAGCAGCAGTTTTTACTTTTACTTTCTTTAACTTTCCTGTTTTGTAGTACCTATAAAAGGCATCAGCACCCTTTGCTTGAACGCCTATAAGCTTTGGCATCTTATCTATTAGGCCAAAAAGTTTGTATTCATACAGCCCTTTATATGTAGCTGAAATTAAAGTACCGTTTCCAACGGGAACAAAAACATAATCTGGCGGATCGTAGGAAAGCTGGTCTATAACTTCAAATATTACACCTTTTTGACCTTCTTTTCTGTAAAGATAGTCTCCGGCTAAGAAAGAGTTCGTTTTTTTGGCAAACTTCTCTGCTTCTAAAAGAGCATCATTAAAATCACCTTCAACCTGAATGATCTTTCCGCCTTTGTTCCTTATCATATCTATCTTATTCTGGTTTGCTCCAGAACCTACAAAGGTAACGGTTTCAAGTCCAGCTATTTCAGAATATGCAGAAACTGATAATGCCATGTTTCCCGTAGATGCAACTACAAGTCTTTGATAACCTAGCTCGAGCGCTCTAGTGACTTCAACGGTTGAGCCCCTGTCCTTAAATGATTTCGTTGGGTTATCGAGTTCTATTTTTAAGTAAACATCTGGAACTGATGCGACTTTTTTCAGCCTAGTACCACCTTCTCCTGCAGTTACAGGCCTTCTTTTAATCGGCATAAATGGTTTGTATTTCCACTGTTTTACAAAAGCCGTTTTAAAGTCTGAAGGAAGCTCTATACTTTCATATTCGTATGTAACCTCAAGCAAACCACCACATTTGCTGCACCTAGGCCATGCATAATCTGAATCGTATCTTTCTCCGCATTTTGTACATTTAAGATAAAATTTCATATGTTTTATTATTAAAAATCTGAAGATAAAAACTTTTTATTGTTAAAAATTCTTAAGCTAAATTGTTATTCAAACCTTATGTATATCTTTTTTTCATCAAGTTCATATTCTAAGTAAGTCCCTGACTTGGGTTTACCTAAGAAAACATTAAACTTTTTAACTCTTGTGAGAAAAGATAGCTCATCTAGCCTGTGTTCTATCGCGTTAACTACTTCTTCATCATCTAAATATATTTCTGCTTTTTCAATAATATCTGTTGGATTATATCCTTTTTCTTTTCTTGCATATTGTACTCGTCTTGCGACGTCTTTAAGATACCCTTCTTCTATCAAGCTTTTATCTCTTTGCAGATCTATAACTACTACCATTCCTCTTTCCCAAGCAACTTCATAACCTGGTTTAGGCAAAAACTGAACCTCAATTGCTTGGTATGGTATTTTAAAATTGTCGATAGTTACCTGGCCATCTTTTATTATTAATTCTGCTATTTCAAATGGATTGAATGACTCAATCAGCGATTTCGCTTTAATCGAGTCTTTCTTAAAAAGCTTTCCAAGCTCGCCTACTAAAGGCCTTACCTTTACATCAACAGGAAGCTCTTTTAAACTATTTACGTGTTGAATAGCCTTTATGTTGGCTATCTGCGATATGATGCTTAGCAGGTCTTCCTGCAAATCTGAAGTTGAGTATACTACAGCTTTGCTTAGAGGCCAGCGTCTTTTTATTTTAGCCTTCATTCTAGCGCTGTTGATTAAAGAAACTATGTCCCATATTTTTTCGTACTTTTCTATTAGCTTTTCGTTAATGTATTTCTCATCGGGTGCCGGCAACCTTTCCTTAAGTATCGACTGCGTGGCGCCAAAGACGTTTTCGAAAAGATAATCAGTTGTATAAGGTGCAAGAGGATGTAAAAGCACATCAAGTTCTCTTAGAACCTTACCAAGAGTCCAATATATACCAAACCTCCTCTTTTCAGTTTCTGCGCTATCATTCCACAGCTCGTTCCTTATAAGAGGTACATACTTCTGACTAAGGTCTTCTATTATGAAGCGTTCCAATATTCTGGCCATTTCGTTGAGCTTTTTCTTTTCGTATGCTTCAATGTATTCCTTTTTTGCCTTTTGAAGCAACCCAAGTATCCAGTATTCCTTTTCGCTAAGTTCTCCTTTTTCTTTATCCTCCCATACAAATTTATCGTATTCAGAATTTACTTTATAGTAAACATGAAGATTGAAAAGAGTGTTCAAAACCTGAAATGGCCTTTCCATCATTTCTTTTTTGTCGAAGCTTAAAACATCAACTGGGTTAGCCTTCCATATAAGGTAAAACCTTACAAGATCCGCAGGATAAGCGTTAAAAAGGTCCTTCGCAAAAATGACGTTTCCTTTACTTTTGCTCATTTTTTCTCCTTTTTCATCAACTATCAAGCCTGTGAAAAGAAAACTTTTGTAAGGCGATTTCCCGTTAAATATAACACCTTCCATTAAAAGTGTATAAGCCCAGCCTCTCGTCTGATCTATTCCTTCAGTTAAAAACGTAACCGGAACAACCTTCTTATATTCTTCTTCAGTTAAAGAGGCATAAGGCGCTGCGCCACTGTTATGCCATGTATCAAGAACGTAAGGCTCTCTGTAAGCCTCACCGCCACACTTGGGACATTTTATTACGACTTTATCTATCCAAGGCTTATGAAGCTCAAAATTAGGTCCATCAGGAAGCTTTATTGCGTTCTTTATTATTTCATCTCGTCCAAAAAGATATATTTTGTTACCACAATTTTTGCATACCCAAACAGGAAGTGGTGTCCCCCAGACCCTTTCTCTGCTTATACACCACGGTTTCTTTTCTTTTATTATTTCAAGAAACCTGTTTTTTGGTGCGTCAAAAAAGTACTGTACCTTTGAAGCTTCTTCATATGCTTTTTCAGCTATCTTAGGAATATCATAAAAATATTCTCTTCTTGCCAAGAATACAAGTTTATGTCCTGAACGCCAACATGTTGGATAAGTATGTTTAATCTTTCCGTATTTTACTAGCATACCTTTATTTTTAAGATCTTCAGCTATTATATCGTCCGCATCTCTTACAAAAAGGCCTGAATATTTACCTGCCTGCTCTGTAAACTTAACCTGATCGTCTATTGGATTAAATATAGGGAGACCTCTTTTTTTGCCAACTTCAAAGTCTTCCTCGCCGTTAGCTGGGCTTAAGTGCACTATACCTGTTCCTGTTGTTATATCTACAAAATCCTCTGCAAATACATAATAAGCCTGCCTGTTGTTATACATATAATCTTGAGCAGGTACGAGGTCCCTCAAAGCTGGTATGTATCTTTTTCCTTCAAGCTCCTTACCCTTTATTTCTCCTAAAATTTCTGCTTTAATTCCAGTATCTTTTATAAAAGAATTAAAAGCTGTCGAACCAACGATCCATCTTTCTCCATTGACGCTTATAATGAGATACTTTTCATCTGGATTTACAGCTATAGCCTCATCTGTTACAAGAGTAAATGGCATAGTAGTCCAAACTATAAGGTAAAGATCTTCATCTGTTAACTTTACTTTATAGTACATGCTAGGGTCCGTTTCTTCTTTATACCCTAGCGCTACTTCACTATTACTTAAGCTTGTTTGACAACTTGGACAGTAAGCAACTACCCTATAATCTTCATACAATAAACCTTTTTCATAAGCTGCCTTTATTATCTTCCATTCTCTTTCAATATACTCATCTTTATAGGTCCAATAAGCTTTATCATAATCGAACATTAGACCAAGTTGTCTATCAACTTCTCTCCAGATTTTATTATATTTATGAATGAGTTCTTTACATTTGGCAACAAGCTTGTCTTCTCCTATTTTACTGAGCACTTGATATTTATTGCCTGTTATGCCAAGTTCTTTTTCAGCCTCAAGCTCCACAGGAAGACCTTGAGTATCCCATCCGGCTCTGAAAAAAACTTTATTACCCTTTAAAACTTCCATCCGATAAAATAGATCTTTTATTACCCTCCCTCTAATATGACCTATATGAGGTTCACCGTTCATCGTTGGAGGACCTTCTATGAAAGTAACTAACGGCCTATCTTCAGCGTCGATTTCTTTTCTTGCTGTTTCCCATTTTTTGAAAATCAAATCCTGTATGCTTTTAAAGTCTTTTAACGGATTTTGAACTTCCATTATTCACAATAGTTTGAAATATTCTATATAAAAATTTGGTGCTGAGCTTAATTTTTTATGAAACGGGCATTAGTTTTCTTTTAAAAGCTTTAACTAATTAAATTTATTGCCTTTGGGTTATTATACTATACTTGCAATTGATTTTCTCCTCACTATGAGGGGCAAGGGTTCTAAAGTCTTAAGGGTTACACTCCTTTACGGGTGTTACTCTGTTATAGCTTAATACTAAATAAAAACCACGCAATGAAAATCTTTTTATAATCTTATTGTAAAATAAACTTCGTGGAAAAAATTGGTTCTATTGATATAAAATTAATAAAGGGGGATTTGACAGATGCTGATTGCGATGCTATAGTAAATGCAGCAAATCCTTTTTTAAAGCATGGTGGCGGAGTGGCGTACGCTATAGTTAAAAAAGGAGGGTATTCTATTCAAAAAGAAAGCGATGAGTTCGTTAAAAAACACGGTCCCCTAAAAAGGGGTGAGGTAGCTTTAACTTCAGGTGGTAACCTTAAAGCAAGATACGTTATTCATACAGTAGGACCCATATTTGGAGAAGGAAGTTATGATGACTTAGTATTGGCTTACAGAGCAGCTTTAGAAAAGGCATTAGAACTTAAACTGAAATGTATAGCTTTTCCAGCAATTTCAACAGGAGCCTACGGATTTCCGTATGAAGATTCAGCTAAAGCCTTTTTTGAAGCGTTGAAGAACATTAAAGGCGGTTCTTTAAGGGAGGTAAGGGTATATCTGTTTAACGACGAAGCTTATGATGCATTTAAAAGAGTCTTTGAAAGTAGATCTCTTATAATTTAAAAGAAGTGGAAATTGTTTAGTGATAAAAATAAAAAAATAAATAAACAAGGCATTTAATATTACGCATGAGACCAATAAAAATAGAAAACGGAGAAGTCTGGGTTCTTGATCAAAGGCTTCTTCCTACACGAGAAAAATGGACCAAAATTTCTTCAGCAGAAGACGCCTACAATGCAATAAAAACGATGGTAGTAAGAGGGGCACCTTTAATAGGCGTTGTGGCAGCATATGGACTTGCCCTTACAGCTAAAAAAGTTAAAGATGTAAGCGAATACATAAAAATTGGTGAATGGCTCAAGACGGCAAGACCTACTGCCATTAATCTGATGTGGGCAGTGGACCGCGTTTTAAATTCCTCAAAGGATGAAGTAAATTTTGTAAAAGCATGGGAAGAAGCTTCGAAAATATTTAATGAAGAGCTTGAAAACGCAAAGAAAATAGGAGAAAATGGCGAACCGTTGTTTAAAGACGGTGATACAGTTCTTACACATTGTAATGCAGGAGCCCTTGCTACAGTAGACTATGGTACCGCGCTCGCACCTTTGAGAGTTGCTAAAGAAAAAGGAAAGAAGATCAAAGTATTTGCCACAGAAACGAGGCCTGTTATGCAGGGTGCTAGGCTTACAACCTATGAGCTTGCAAAAGACGGTTTTGATGTGACGCTTATAGCAGACACAGCAGTAGGGCTAACTATGATGAAAGGATACATAAACAAGGTAATTGTTGGAGCGGATAGAGTTCTAAAGGATGGAACGACTATTAACAAAATAGGCACATTCCAGGTTGCGACACTTGCCAAGCGCTTTAATATACCTTTTTATGTCGCTCTTCCTAGCTCAACTCTAGACCTGAAAAGTAAAGTTGAGGATGTAGTAATAGAAGAAAGGCCTTCTGAAGAAATATTTTATATAAAAGGAAAAAGAATAGCTCCACGTGGAATAAAAGCTTTTAACCCAGCGTTTGATATAACGCCGCCTGAATTAATAACTGCAATAATAACAGAAAAAGGCGTTTATTATCCACCATTTAACTTTACTTAATGGGCCCGTAGCTCAGCCAGGATAGAGCGCTGGCCTTCGGAGCCGGAGGTCGCGGGTTCAAATCCCGCCGGGCCCGTTCGTTTTTTGGATAACAATAATTTTTATGTAAATTACCCTGCCATCACCAATAGATCAAAGCTTTTTTAGAACAAAATAGCGTTTTAACGTTTATGGAAACTATAAACAATCCTGCGATCTAATAACTGTAAAGCAAATTATGAGCTAATGAGACATTGGAAAAATTTATGGATATTTTTAAACATATGCAGACAGACTATAAGGAATAACCTGAAGCAGCAGGACCATAATTTATGGAAAATAACTAATTCATCATAAAAATAAAAGATTCTGATATGTTCACAAAACCTATCATCGTTGCCACGAAGTGGCCTTACAAAATGAACGAAAGCCTCGCCTCTTCTAGAGGGGTAAAATTTAAATTACTAAAACCTTATAAAGCATATTAAACTGTGTCCCGAAAGGGAATGCCACCAAAAGGGCCAACATATCCCCGAGTCCTTTAAGGATATGGTTAAGTGGCTGAAGGCACAGCCTGTGGTCTATCGCTGGACGAGCGGAGCGGGGTGGGCAACCACTAGCTATGAAGTGATGAAGATGAAGGCGGTAAACCACAAACCTATGATCCGCCTTAAAGAAATAGCCTTTTAAGGCGGGGAGGATGTCAGACATCGGGGCAGTTAAAATATGAGTTCATAGTAATAGCGCTCTAGATAGGTCGAAAAAGTTTAAAATCGATAAAAACGGCTATGAGATATTATATGCCAGTAATTCAAATACTAAGAAATAGGCTTGAAAAATTAATACCAAATCATAGTTATAATGAAATAATAGAAATTCTTCCATATATAGGGGTAGATATTGAAGAACTTACACAAGATTATGTTAGAATAGAATATTCTCCAAACAGGCCCGATTTTTCAACCGATTATGGAATAGCTAAAGCATTGAAGGGATTGTTCGGCGATGAGCTTGGTATAAAATATTGGACTCCTGAAAATAGCAACATAACAGTCTATGTAGAAGAAAGCGTTTTAAATGTAAGGCCGTTTATACTTATCTTTGCCGCTAAAGGATTGCAACTTGATGAAGAAACTATAAGGCAACTTATATCAATGCAAGAAGACTTACATGCAGGTCTAGGTAGAGGAAGAAAAAAGCTAGCTATAGGGCTTCATGATATGAACGTTCTAAAATTTCCTCTTTTTTATAAAACAGTAAACGAAGATTACCGATTCATTCCATTAAATATGGATAAAGAATTAACGATAAAAGAGGTGCTTTTAATCACAGAACAGGGGCAAAAGTACGGTCATCTTGTAAAGGATAAGTTTCCCGTTATAGTTGATAATTCAGGAATAACGCTATCCGTGCCTCCTATAATTAATGGGAATTATACGAAAATTACAACCAACACAAAAGATATTTTTGTAGACATTACTGGAAACGATTACAAAGCAATTAAACTAGCTGCTTCAGTCATAGCTGAAACTTTACACGAGGCGGGCGGTAAAATTTTAAAAGGAATAACTGTTTACCCCGATGGCAAAACGTTACAAAGCCCAGACGTTTCTTCATATAAACTCTCAGTAACTTTAGATACAATCAGGAATATGTTAGGGCTTGAACTTAAACCAGAAGAGATAATCCTTTCTCTTAAGAAAAGCAGGCTTGATGCATATTATGAAAAAGGAAACATTATCGCTGTTGTTCCACATTATAGAGGAGACATAATGCACCCAGTTGATATAGTTGAAGAAGTTTTGTTGGGGTATGGACTTTTTAATGTAAAGCCAGACCTTGAAATAAAGATAGCAAACGGAAAACTTTCTGATAAAACAAAGCTAGATGATCTTATTAGAGCAACTGCTATAGGGCTTGGTTTTACAGAAGTATTAAACCCAATGCTGGTATCAGAAAGTAACTTAAAACAGATCCTTGGTGATAATATAGAGCCTATATTGGTAGAATTTTCAAAGAGTTCAGAACACAACGCTTTAAGAACTTCAGTTTTTCCAGGATGCATCTTTGTACTAGCAACAAATCAGAACGAACCAATGCCACGGAAAATTTTTGAAATAGGAGATACAGTTCATAAAGAAGAAAATAAGGTTGTTCAAGAAAAGAAATTTTGTCTTTTAGAAGAAAAGAATGAAATAAGTTTGAGTGAAATGAAATCTTATTTTGAGACAATTATGAAAAATTTAGGTTTAAAAATTGAAAAAGCCAACTTTTTAAAGGTAAATAAGCCGTATGCTTTAAGATGCTTTGATATAAAAATAGACAACGTGCTAATAGGAGAAACTTTTGAGCTTAATCCTGATATTATTTTGAATTTAAAAATAAAGAATCCGGTTGCGGTTTTAGAGATAAATTTAGAAAAACTTTACAGCTTAGTTCTGGCATAACTTACTGCTATGACTTCTATTTCGCTAATATATTCATTGCTTAAAAGATAAGACTCCAAGGGTTCCGTTCCTCCTTCAGCTTCATCCATTTCTATGTCTGCTATTATTGCATTTAATCCAAAAGCTATGGGTTCAACTTCATACCTTATTACTTTATATTTTGTTAAACTTTTTATTATGTTCTCAGGTTTTGTTTCTATGTCTTTAGGCAATATTTTAACTCTCACTAAAACTTTATTAGGCATTTAAGTTCACCTAAGGACCCTCAAAACCGCAATTATCGCATTTATATGGCCTGTTAAATACTCTACATTTTTCACATCTCCAAATAGTTACTTTCCCACAATCAGGGCATACAAATTTTGTATATCTTTCATTAGGAGAAATCGGTTTATGACAGCTTGTGCATGTTGGTAAACCTCTATGAGCCATTTTATAGGATTACTATTTAGAACGTTTAAAAATGTTTCTCATATTACGGTTTCTCTATATTCAAAAATTATAAACTATAGTTTTTCATAAGCGTATTAATTAACAAAAAGAATGAGAAGCCTTACCCCTTAGGGTGGTTAAAAGGTCAGCTTAATAGATAAAGAATTTTTAACGTATCGAGAGGTAAGGAGCGAAAGTCACCTTCTTTGATAGATAGCCCCTTACAAATGGTTTTTGCAAAGAAATTTTTATATTGTTAACGTTCAAGTTGGCGTTTCCCATGGAACTTAGTAGAGAGGTAAGTATCTTAAACCTAAGTATATAGATGAGCTGGGAAGTCCTATATCTGAACATCCTCACCGCCTTAAAAGGCGAGGCTTTCAGTTGTAAGGGAGTAGTTCACCCTGTTTCTAGCCTTTTAATGCTGTTTGGAATAAAACCATTTAAAGAGACGAACTTTTCAACGTTTGCGTCCTTTAACTTCATGACTACAACTTTACCAAGCAACCCTCCAAGATCTATGATCGAACCCGGTTCTTCATCAACAGGAATTATTCTAACTCCAAGAATCTTGTTTAAAGTTATACCAAGGGTTAGAACGTCCATGATCAAACCTATTACTTTATCTTTACCCTGCCTTTTGCTTATCCCTACCATGTCGATACCGCTGTTGCATACAGCAGACAATGCTAGTAAAGTATAAAAATCAACATAACCCTCTAACGCTCTTTCGCTCATAACGGCGTCTTCACTTACTGGTATAAACGCTGAACTTAGGCCTCCTACATGTGAGGTTGCTGTAGAACCTCCTTTTTTTACTGCATCCATCAAAAGTGCTAAAGCTGATAAGCTACCGTGGGCGCCCATCTTTTCTATTCCTATAGCTTCAATTATTCCAGCAACACTGTCCCCAACCTTTGGGGTTGGCGCAAGTGAAAGATCGACAGAGCCAAATTCTACACCGATATCCGCTGATACAGCTTTCCCTATAAGCTCACCAAGTCTTGTTATCTTAAAAGCGGTCCTCTTTATTAAATTATGTAGTTCTTCTAAAGTAGAAGGCGAATTCCTTCTGATTGCTTTTTCTATTACACCAGGGCCACTTACAGCTACGTTTATCGACATTTCTGGCATTCCAATGCCGTGATGAGCTGATGGTACGAACGGGCTGTCAGGCGGAACGTTAGAAAGTATAGCAACCCTTGCAGATGCTTCGGGCTTCATATCAAATATATTATCAACAAAACGCCTTACAGCTTCAGAATTCAGCCCTGAAAATGTTGACGCCGCGTTTATCATGCCAGTAAGTCTTTTTGTAGAATTTATTGCTTCAGCCATAGTGTTTAAAACTGAGGACGAACCCTTTGTAAATCCCCTTTCAGCAAAAGCCGAATAACCTCCTATGTAATCTATTCGATTGTTTGCTGCTAGATCTTCTAGTTTCATTGCGATCCTTAACCCATCTTCTTGATTTAACGTTTCTAAAAAGAACTGTATAGGAGTTACAGCAACTCTTTTTGTTACTATTTTGACGCCATACTTCTCTGCAGCTCTATCAACTGCAGAAGAGAACTTATCAAAAATTGGGTTCAAAGAATCCAATTTATCAAGTACTCGCTTAACGTCATCTGAAATAAATCGTAAAGTATTCACGCTTAGTGTAACAGACCTTATGTCTAAATCCTCCTCGCTTAGCATTCTTACAACTTCAATAATTTCGTCTGCAGAATACTTCATTTTATATCCTCTCCATATACCTGAAAACTTCTTCATGATAGACCAGAACTTCTACGTTTAGTTCTTTTCCTTTAGCCTGTAACTTTTTTCTTAACTCGGATATAGAGATGCTGCTTTTTGAAAGATCTACGAGCATAATCATCGCAAATATGCCCCTTAGAACCGTTTGAGAAATATCTACTATGTTAACGTTATTCATGGCTAGCTCTGATGAAATTCCAGCTACAATACCTGGCTTATCTGCTCCAACCACAACAACTACTGCATTTTCCACAACGCGATATAAGAAACAATATTTTTATATATTGCTCTTAATAGTGTGCTAACTGCCCCTCCTTTACCAGTAGATTAAAGCATTTTTAAAGCCAAAAGGCATCTTAACGTTTATAGAAACCATAAATAATCCTGCGATATAATAACTATAAAGCAAAATATGAACTAATGAGGAATTGGAAAAGTTTATGGATATTTTTAAATGTAGGCAGACACACTGTAAGGAATAACCTAAAGTAGTAAAATACTTTTAATGCATAAGCATACTAGTTCATTATAAAAATATACTGACGCGTTCGAAAACTTACCGTCGTTAAGATTTACAAAATGAACGAAAGCATCGCCTCTTCTAGAGGGGTAAAATTTAAATTACTAAAACCTTGTAAAGCGTATTAAACTGTGTCCCGAAAGGGAATGCCACCAAAAGGGCTCTACATATCCCCGAGTCCAATGAGGATAGGGTAAGTGGCTGAAGGCACAGCCCGTGGTCTATCGCTGGACGAGCGGAGCGGGGTTGGTAAATCCCACTAGCTGTGAAGTCATGAAGATGAAGGCGATAAACCACAAATCCATGATCCGCCTTGAATGAACCATCGCCTTATAAGGCGGGAAGATGTCAGTAATACAATATAATCCGATCACAAAGTCTAGAGTTAAATGAAACAGAAAGGGGATTGGCTTATCAATTCGCAACTGCATCTTTTACAATTGATTATAAAAACTAAGGGAATTATGGAACTCAGCGTATTTGATTAAAGTGCTTTATCAAAACTATTTTTAAATAAAAAACCACTAATAAAACTGTTAAGTTTTGAGCTACTATGAAAGGTGGCAAGGAGGTTAGATATAAGCAAAAGCTTAAATTATATATTTTACGTGGTAGATTAGATGAAGATTTTACTGCTCGATACGGAAAAGTTTGAATTTAAAGCGATTGAGCCAGAAAGTTCAGTTTATGATGAATTCGAAAAAGGAAAATCGGAATCCTTTAGAGACGTCTTAGTTGCTTTCGTTACTCTTGAAAAAGGAGATGACGATTCTGTTTTCGACAATGTATTAAGCGATATATCTGACTATATGTCAAAAATAGGAAGAAAAGATTTGATTATTTACCCTTATGCTCATCTCAGCGATGAACTGTTGCCCTCTTCACAGGCAATTAAGCTTTATAATTCTCTAGTAGATTTTCTTAAAAAGAATGGAATAAACGTAATAAAAGCGCCATTTGGATGGAATAAAAGCTATACTGTTCAGATAAAAGGACATCCGTTAGCTGAAAGCTTGAGAACTTATAAAGCTAAAAAGGGTAAAAAAGTAAGTTTTACACCTAAAGAAAAGTTTTACAAGTTTTTTGTAATAGATTCAGAAGGAAATGAATATGAAATATTTAAAGAGAAGCTCGATGAGTACGACGTTCTTAATAAGAATCCTGCGTTAAAGAGGTTTGTCCAAAATGAGTTAATTGGCAAAGAGACTCACAAAGAGGAACCTGCTCACATTAAATACATGAGAAAGCTTGAGCTTGTTGATTACTGTCCAGAAAGCGATATAGGGCATCTTAAGTGGTTTCCGAAAGGTGTTGTAATAAGGGATCTAATACTAGATTATGCTGAGCAACTCGCTATGGAATGGGGCGCAATAAAAATGCAGAACCCGTTAATATATAGAACTGACGTAGAAGCTATAGCCCTTTTGCAAGGTGAATTTCACGAAAGAGATTACAAAATTGAAGGAGAAGATATGGTTTTGAGGTTTGCAAGCGATCCTGGGGCTTTTCCTTTTGTCCAGAAAGTGAGTTTGAGTTATAGGCAAATGCCTTTTAAGGTTTACGAGGAGGCACAATGTTTCCGTAAAGAACAGAGTGGAGAAGTAGTAGGGCTAATGAGGGTTAGAAGCTTTTTAATGACTGATCATCACGCATTTTGTCAAAATGAAGAAATAGCTAAAAAGGAGTATTATGAACTTTCAAAACTATTCGCTAAATTAATGAACGACATAATATCAGGCGAACACTGGGTCCTTGGGTTTGAGATTGTCGACGAATATTACGAGAAATACAAAGACTTTTTTAAACAGATTATTAAGGATATTAAAAAACCTGCGTTCTTTAAGCTAATGAACCGTATGACTCATTATTATGCTTTTAAGAATGAGTTCCAAGCGATATTTCCAGATGGTAACAATCTTCAAATATCTACTGTACAGTGGGATGTAAAAAATGGGGAGAGGTTTAACTTAACGTATATGAATGAAGAAGGCAAAAAGGTTTTTGTACCCATTATAATACATGCCTCAAGCTTTGGCAGTATAGAAAGAGCTTTGGCATCTATGCTCGAATCAGCCGCATGGCAAGAAAAAGAAGGAAATGTACCACTATTACCTTTCTGGCTATCACCAGAACAGGTAAGGGTGTTACCAGTATCTAGTATAGAGCATCTTGAATATGCTAAAAAGATAGCTAACGAAATTGACAAAAAAGGATTTAGAGTCTCTATCGATGACAGAGATATAACGTTGGGCAAAAAAGTTGCTGAAGCAAAAAGTGACTGGGTTCCAATTCTTGTTGTTGTTGGTGCAAAAGAGGTACAAAGCGGAAGACTTAATGTTGTAAACAGGATAGGCGCTAAAATAGGAAAAGAACCCTCAGTAGAAATGAGCATAGAAGACCTTCTTTCTCTTCTTGACAAGTTACAGGCAGGAATGCCAAAAAGGAAGCTTTCATTAAGCATGTATCTTTCTAAAAGACCCAAGTTTATCTAAAATTTATATTTAGGGTTATAACTATTCTTTTTGTGTCACCTCACATAAAAACTTTAAAATACGACATAGCAGAAGATGTTGTTATATCAGGAGACCCAGAAAGGGTTAGACAGCTTTCCTCTCTTTTAGAAGGATCAAAAGAAATAAGCTCAAAAAAAGGGTATGTAATTTATACTGGAAGCTTTAATCATCACCCTGTAACTTTAGCATCGCACGGGATAGGCGGGCCTTCAATCTCAACTTTGTTTAAAGAACTAAAAGAGCTTGGAGTAAAAAGGATTGTACGGTTCGGCACAACTGGGGCACTAATTGACCAAATGGAAATAGGAGATGCTGTTGTTGCAACAGGGGCAAGTTACTCACCTGGTGGGACTATTTATGAGCTTTCAAGCGGCCTTGTTCTTTCACCTTCTCCTGACCTTGAGCTTACATACAATCTTTATAAGAAGTTAAAAGATAAGAAAATAAACACATACTTAGGGCAGGTATTTTCTAAAAACGCATTCTATACTTTAGAAGACGTTCTTAGTGTTTATAGAAAGTATAACATAGTTTCGCTGGAAATGGAATGTGCCACGCTTTTAACGCTTTCACAAATTGAAAGCATTAAGTCAGCTTGCGTATTAATGGTAAGCGATAGCGTTGTTAAAAAAACCAAGATGTATACAGCTGATGAGTTAAAAGAATTTGCAATGAACATTGGAAAAGCTATTTTAGAAACGCTTGCAGAAAGTTAAATTTCTAAACCAAAACCCTCTACGAACTTCGAAAACTTTCTATATTCTTCAAGAAATTTTAAACCTTTTCTTGTTATAATATAAACTTGGCCTTCTTCTCCGTTAATAAGCTTTATAATGCCTTTTCTGTTCAGTTCCTCCAGTATTTCAGTTAACCTTACATAAGGAACATTAGACTTTCTTACAAGCTCGGTTATCTTTAATCCATTGGTTGACTGTTCGAGCAAAATTAACAAATCAGCAATTATTCTGATTCTACTTCTCATTTCAGTGCACCAGTGCGCTCAACATGATAACATAACCTATAGCCTGAATAATATAACCTATAGCTGAATAGTAATATATGATTTGTACAAATATTGATAAAGAAACTAGGATAAGCCCTGCTCCAACAAGAAGGTTAATTATTCTTCTTGTCTTTTGATAGTAGATCAGAGTTTCTATTCCAGCGTAAAGCGAAAAAAACATTGCAACAGTACCGCCTGCTACATATGGTATTATTATAAGAGGTGCTATGTCTTCCTTTAACTCTTTTATATGTTCTAATCCTATTACAAGAAAACCTACGGCTTCAAAATAAAAACCTGCATATGGCATTAGAAAGTTGCTTAGTAGCCCTAGTGTGATTAGTAAGAAAGCTACCCCTTCTTTGAGTAAGGTTTTGCTTTCTACTTTAATGTAGCCGTAAAAGCTTATGGATGATATTATTGTTGTTGCAATTATTGAAATTATTAGTGATATAAGTTCGATTGATGTATACATGGTTTTAATTATTTTAGAAGAAACGGATAAATAAACGTTTATAAACGGCTGTTAGACAAAACTTCATTGCACGTTTAAGTAAAGTTGTGCCATAATCCTATTGTAAACTAAGTACAATCTCTTCTTTTTCCCCTTCTCTGCCCTATTTCTCAACCAAACAGCCTTTTGACAAAAGAGAAACCTATTTCAGAATTCTCCATTTTATTACTCTTTAAATTAGTTAAATGCAATTGTTATAAATTCTTTCATCGTGTACTTCCACTTCTGTAATCCGTTTAGCTTTGCATCCTTGATCCCACGTATACTGCTGTGTCCTTGTCAAACAGCTAAACATAGTTTTATTCGTTATAATACATGCCAAGCCTAAAGCTCTTCAGCTTTCTGTTAACAGTTTTAAGGAAGTTCATAGCCTTGTCCAACTCGAACCTGGTTGTTTAAAGCCATCATGACAAGCTCAATGCACAACCTCTCAGCTGTCTTGTATCTATTCTAGAGATTATTTAAAATAGCTCAAACATATACGTAAATTACTTGTTAGACTTATAAGCCGCTTTATTAGTAGAAGCTTGACCTTCTGCTCAAGGATTATAGCCTAAAGATCGCATACATTAAAATATAGTTCTGACACAACTTCATATATTAAAGGGTTTAAGTCCTCAATCCCTTTTCTTCTCAAGCTTAGATTTTATATACCCATTTTTATGTGAATTTCAATAAGAACTGAAATTATATTTTGCTCCTTTATCAATATACTTGTGAGTTTATCGTAGATATAAGTTTATGTGAGTTTTATGAATGAGTGTTTTATCTGCAAACCATTTCACCCCTCCTCTGTCTCCAGCAATGTTGGGTTTATTATAACTTCCTTTTTAGGAAGCCTTGCACTCTTTTCATTTCTTGTGTTTAATCCTTTCGCTCTGAGAATGTTTCCAAGTCTTCTCATCCTGTATTTCTTAACTTTTATTTTTTTAAATATCTAAGGGTATGCAATAACTTCGGGATAAGATAGCTCATCTTAGCCCTCTTTTTGTGTATTTGGCGGTTGACCTCTTATAGCAATATGTCGTGCATAGGTCGACCAAGTTCGTTTCATGTAAAAATACGCTTAAAAATTTGTCAGTTGCCTAACCAAAAAACAGTGGATCGACCGACTCAAACTCGCTTGGCTTTTTTATAATCCCGATATTCTTTTTTCTAAGATTGTAGATTGTACATAGTTACAGAATCTGAACGTTCGATGATCTGTTTCAGCTCATCCTTTAGCTTTATTAAATCCGATTCTGAAATTTCTCTCAAAAATTGAATTTTTGAACGCATGTAAGATGTTTTCTGCAGATTTCGAAACTTTTTCCACGTTTATGTCGTAAACCAGAATAAGTTACATGGCTGCTGCAATATAAGGAGAATAAGCTCTAGTGAACTCGCCAATAACGTAGCTTTACTTATAGAATGCAGGGAGATGCCCCGCGATAAAACTACAATGTAATAGGATGCTTTGCAATTATTCCCTATGTAAGCGCATTGATGAACTAAATCATGAATTTAAGATTAATGTATTTCACAATGCAAAATACTATGTAATAATTTCTGAATAACAAAGTATCTAAAAATTACAATTAAGTTTATTCATAATATCTTACGAAAAATCACCCTATGTAAGGAAGAAAAATTATTAAAATTTTGGTTAAGTTTATAATTTCCTGATATTTAAAGCAAAAAACGGGCGAGCGGCCGGGCGGGTTACGGGGAGACCCGAGGAAGCTCCTCCCTTCGTCCACGGGATTTGGCGCGGCGACGCGCGGCGAGAGATCGCCGGCTCTGGAACAGAAACGATACCCAACAGGCAAATGGCTTTGATGACAACCAAATGGCTGTCGGAGGACGCCTGGCTAAGGGATGAAACGGCCATCCCAAATGAAGAAAGGCCAAAATTGGTCTATGAAGCACCCGTGGGCGAGACCTAGGTTGGCCGCATAGACAAATCCCGCCTGAACAGAAGGAGGGCTACGAGCCGCACGCCCCATTTAATTTAATAAAAATTACCAAAAAGAACGAAAGCCTCGCCTCTTCTAGAGGGGGTAAAATTTCAATACTAACACCTTATAAAGCGTATTAAACTGTGTCCCGAAAGGAATACTTCAAGAAGGCTCTACATATCCCCGAGTCAGTTGAGGATAGGGTAAGTGGCTGAAGGCACAGCCCGTGGTCTACCGCTGAATAAACGGAGCGGGGTGGGTAACCACTAGCTATGAAGTCATGAGAATGATCGCGGTAAACCACGAACTTATGATCCGCCTTGAAGTAACAATCGCCTTTTAAGGCGGGGGAGGATGTCAGCAAAAATCCTAGAGATATAGTTAACCGCTCTAAAAAATATAAACTTCATTCAAGCCTTAACGTTGAACTGAACATATTGAAAAGGTAACTTATTATTTAAAAGCCACTCTAACATATTGTGTTCCAAATTGAGTGGCCCCTGTTAAAAGTGTGTATCCCTTGAGATCTAGGGGAAGCCTTGATGCTTCAGGGCGAGAAGAGGTCATTTTGTGTAACTGCCACCTTGTATTATCCATCTGTCTGTATATCTTTTTAAGTTTTGAATGACAGATATTAAAGATCTTGGCATATCGTCCATGTAAACGAATTCAGAAAGATAGGAAAGCAACTTGAGAGTAAAGCTTTTAATTTCCTCAAAAGTGAGCATGTTATCTGCGCTCAACCTACTCTGAGAGTACCCTATATGCATGTAAGATTTTACTTCAACAAAATGGGGATTACCCATTCTTATGAGTTCTGCTGCTTTTGGGATTTGTTCCAATTTATCATTATAACTTTTTATTAGTGTAATTCTTATGACAGTCCTAGTGTTCATTTCATTCAAGAGTTTTAAAGAGTCTAACCATCGTTTCCACGCATCTTTATACATTGGCCTGTTAATGTTAATGAATTCAGATTCATCATAAGCGTTCATTGAAAGGTAAACTTGCGTAGGAAGAGCATCTTCTTTAATAAGGCGTTTTAGCATTTCTGGTTCCTGACCGTTTGTTACTAGAAATATACTTTTTGTATTTGGAAGTGATTTTAAATACTTAATAAGTTCTGGTAGCTTTGGATACATAGTAGGCTCACCCGAAAGGGAAATTGAATAATGAGTCGGTGTTAAAGCGTCCTTTAACCAATCTTTATCTATGTTTGGACCACCCATAAAGCCTATTAAGAGCTTCTTTCTTTCTTTTTCAAGGTTTTTAACTATTTCTTCAGGTTCGTCTATCCAGTCCTCAGGTATTTTCAACATTCTATAAAATTCGTTTGGTCTCCAACAATATATGCATCTGTTTTCACAGAATACTGCAGTAGGAGTAAACTCCATACATTGATGCGTTTGTATTCCATAAAACTTATTTTTATAACAACCGCTCTTTTTTCTTATTGCCTCTTTTGTCCAGTGGCATATCTCAACCGCAGAATGTCCATATATTCCATAATGTGCTCTCTTTAAAGCTTCTGCTGTTTTTGCATCAAGAGTCAGCTTTTCCTCCATCTTTAAAATTCAATGTAAAGCTCTAACTTATAAAAGCAACCGAAAAAACGCATTCTTACATCAGTTGAAAAATAACTTCATTCAGAAAGCCGCCAAATAAGCCGCTGCAGCTATGGAATATAGAAGATTTAGATTTAAAAATAAGAATCAGCTTCACAGGGTTATTTTTGGAAGCGATACGCCAACTGTGCAAGGTTACTTTCCAGTTGGCGTGCAACAGGCAGTAAAATTCTACAGTAGCCTTGCTAACATACCAGCAGAAAAGGCTATAGCCATGGCTAAAGGAAATACTTATGACTACTACAAAAAGTGGATAAAAACAGGCAAAATACAGGAAGGTCTTGAAGCCGACTGCCTTATAATTGATAAGCTTCCAGGTTGGAACTGATGCGCTCGGAGCTATAGAAAATGGAGATATGGTAGGAACGGCGATGGTAATGGTTGATGGAAAGATTGTAGCGTTAAGAGGAAGAGACAGCAGACCAACAACCAAGTACATAAAGCTTAATGGAAAAGAGCTCGGAGTTAAGGACCCGAACGAGGCTTTATTTGACCCTCCAAGGTTTTACTGGAAGAGCACAGGAG